>TARA_R110000850_G_scaffold73760_1_pt1 | contig 58834 bp, 48 predicted proteins | sample TARA_R110000850 | Tara Oceans TARA_R110000850 (sample SAMEA4397586) | marine metagenome | biome: Polar Biome; feature: [SRF] surface water layer (ENVO:00010504); material: water (ENVO:00002006), including particulate matter (ENVO:01000060) such as... | depth 5 m
GAAATTAATGTTTAAAAACGGTCAACTCTAATCAGGGAAGTTCATGAGTATCCCTAAAGTGCCTAGAATGTACCCTGCAATTTTGAGTGTCTTTTTCATTGGAATTGGCTATTACGATTATACAAAGATGCAGGTATAAGCACTGCTTTTCCATACAAAAAAGGGAGTATCCCATGTAAAAAAAGAAAAAGAGGGGCTTTTATTTATGCAAGTCGGAAATCGCTTGGGGCTATTCCCGTACTTTTTTTAAAAAAAGTACTGAAGTGGAAAGGTTCATTGAACCCTAAGTAAAGTGCTATTTCCTTAATACTTCTGTCTGTAAATTTTAAATCGCGGCGGGCGTGAATCAGTAATTGTTCTTTAATAAGGTGTTTTGCGGTAACACCCATTACAGTTTTGACATGTTGATTGAGTTGTTTTGAAGAGATATGCATTACATCTGCATAGTCACTTACCTTATGCCATTTGTGGTAATATTTTGAAACCAGGTTTTTATAGGTCAAAACAGTATTGAGTTCATGTGAGTTTTGATCTTTATTTGGATTGATATTGCATTTGCTGTCACAATAAATCAAAATTGTTCTTAAGAGTGAGAACATTCCATTTTCCTTGTTAGGTATATTTGAGCCTGACATTTCATCAATCATTTCAAACATAGCCTGAACTCGTAAGCCAATTTTTGGGCTTAAAACAATTTTTGGTATTTGACCCGTTGCATAATAAATCATTGCATCTTTGATTATAAGGGGTTCAAAACCTAATAAATCAAAGTAATCTTTGCTAAATTCTAACACCCATCCACATACATTTTTTTGGCAATGGACTTCAATGTTTTTTTTAGGAATTGTAAAAAAGATAAGGTTTGGGTAGCCTGAGATGTCTTCACCGTCAACTTTCACTTTATCCAAACCTTCAGAAAACCAAAACACCCTGTAAAACTCACTGGAAGTTTTAAAATCAATGTTTTTCGATAGTCTTTTAATGTTTAAAACTCCTTTCATCTCAGCAATTACAGCTTGGTTTTAGTAAAGCATTAGAGATTTAAAGATATAATAATTATTTTAAATAATAAGATTACGGCCTGAAAGACAGAAGATTAATTATTCCTAACAGCATATACCAAATAATATCTGGGTGTAAAAAGCCTGAACAATGGCCGAATACCAACTTTATTAACGGGATTTGTAAATGTGGTGGTTTGTTTGATTTCCCAACCCGATTTTTCCAAAAGCCAATCAAATTGCCAGGGTTCAAACTCGTGGTAGTGCCTGTCCCATTTGTCAGTTTTGCTGCGGTATGCCGGTGCAAACCATAATCGTAGAGGGACTGAAGCCACCAGCTTTTCAGCTTTTATTTCTTTTAAAATATTGTAAGGCGCGATGAGGTGTTCAAAAATTTCAAAAGCTGTTACCACCTCGGCAGTTGATTGTTTAACTGCAGAAAAATCCTCATCGAGATCCTCTCCTTTTGTATTTTCAACTTGATAGCCGTTTCGGTTTAAGATTTCAGAAAAAGGATTTTTTACTCCCAAATCGAGAATTTTGGAGTTTGGAGGTATGACTTCCTGGAGAAAATCGAGTGTAACTTTATAACGCTTCTTGGGGTATTTTCCTTCGTACATAGGTTAAAATTGATACACCACGGCATTGATGTTCATACCTGCACCCACACTTGCAAATATAACATGATCTCCCGGCTGCACATCGTGTCCTTTCATTTGCTTTTTCTTGACCATATCCAATAAAGTAGGTATGGTTGCCACACTGCTGTTGCCAAGCTCTCCGATACTCATAGGCATAACATCCTGAGGCATATCAAGGTCATATAATTTATAAAAACGCTGACAAATGGCCTCATCCATCTTTTCATTGGCCTGATGGATAAATATTTTTTTGATGTCTTTAATGTCTACACCGCTTTTGTCCAAACAGCTTTTCATGGCCAAAGGAACATGGGTCAAAGCAAAATTATAGACCTTTCTTCCATACATCTTTATGTATCTTATTTTGTCTTTATCCTGCTTTTGATTGCTGGTATCAAAATAGATAAAGTGTGCTTCATCCTTTGTATGGGTAACGGTTTCATGTGCGATGATACCGCCGGAACCTTTTTGCACCTGCAAAACCACGGCACCAGCACCATCACTGTAAATCATGGAATCCCTGTCGTGTTTGTCAATAACCCTTGAAAGTGCTTCTGCGCCAATAACCAGACAAGTTTTGGCCATTCCTGCTTTAATAAATGCATTTGACTGAATAACACCTTCAAGCCAACCCGGGCAACCAAAAAGCACATCATAGGCAACACATCGCGGGTTTTCAATCTGAAGCAAATGCTTGACACGTGATGCCAAACTGGGCACAGTATCACTTTGGATATAACCATCTTTGATGTCTCCATAGTTATGTGCTACAATTATATAATCAATGTCTTCAGGGTTGATACCGGCTTCGGTAATGGCTTTCTCGGCAGCAAAAAAAGCAATGTCTGAAGTTACCAGATTTTTCTCTATATATCTTCTTGCGTTGATTCCCGTGATTGCTTTAAACTTTTCAATAATCACAGGGTTGGGGTCTTTTATCTCGGATCCGTCCTCATTTAAAAATCGGTTGGAAATAAAGGACTCATTTGTTGCTATTTGATCGGGTATAAAACTGCCTATTCCGGTAATTTTAACAGATGTTTCCATGAGATGTATTTTAGCACAAAGTTACTAATTAATCGATAAAATGAAGAGTGGTTAAAAATTTTTTAGCAAAATGTCCTTTATTAAGAATAGATAAGCGCTTTTTGATATAACCAACAAGCGCTTATCTATTAAGATTGCTCTAGGGTTTTAAGCCTCCATATACTCCTCAATGGGCAAACACGTGCACACCAGATTTCTGTCACCATAAGCCTCATCAACACGTCTGCAGCTGGGCCAGAATTTATTCTCTGAAACATATTCCAAAGGAAAAGCTGCTTCTTGTCGCGTATAAGGAAAATCCCAATCATCTGTCGTAACCATCCTTAATGTATGTGGAGCATTTTTCAAAACATTGTTCAAATTGTCTGGTGTGACTTCATTGATTTCCTTTCTGATGGAAATCATCGCATCACAAAAACGGTCGAGCTCTGCTTTGCTTTCACTTTCGGTAGGCTCCACCATCAAGGTTCCTGCAACCGGAAACGAAACCGTGGGAGCATGAAAACCATAATCCATCAAACGCTTGGCAATATCAACCACTTCAATCCCGTGTTGTTTAAACGGACGGCAATCTAAAATCATTTCATGAGCTGCCCTGCCGCGTTCTCCGGTATATAAAGTTTCATAATGCCCTTTCAAACGCTCTTTCATATAATTGGCATTTAAAATGGCATACTCCGTCGCTTTTTTAAGACCTCTTACGCCCAGCATCCTGATGTAAGCATAGGAAATCAAACACACCAGTGATGAACCATAAGGTGCAGCCGAAATCGCAGTAATGGCGTGCTCGCCACCTGTTTTAATGATGGGGTTTCCGGGGAGGAAAGGGGCAAGCTGTGGGGCTACACAGATAGGCCCAACACCCGGTCCGCCACCGCCGTGAGGGATGGCAAAGGTTTTGTGTAAATTCAGGTGACAAACGTCTGCACCAATCGCCCCGGGATTGGTCAACCCCACCTGAGCATTCATATTGGCACCGTCCATATACACCTGACCGCCGTTGTCGTGAATGATTTCGGTTATTTCCTTTATAGCCGCCTCATATACACCGTGCGTAGAGGGGTATGTTACCATCAGACAGGATAGGTTATCTTTGTATGTCTCTGCTTTTTCGCGTAAATCATCTACGTCAATGTTGCCTTCCTCAGTTGATTTTGTAACCACCACTTTCATACCCGCCATAACTGCCGATGCCGGATTGGTACCGTGTGCCGAAGAGGGAATCAAACAAACATTCCTGTGGTAATCACCACGGGATTCATGATAAGCCCTGATGACCATCAAGCCTGCAAATTCGCCTTGCGCACCTGAATTGGGTTGCAACGATGTCGCTGCAAAACCGGTGATTTCGGTTAAGTAATTTTCCAGATTTTTTAAGACAGTTTGATAACCTTCAGCCTGTTGAACAGGAACAAACGGATGCATTGCACCCCACTGCGGGTCGCTTAACGGAAGCATTTCTGCTGCAGCATTCAATTTCATGGTACAACTTCCCAAAGCAATCATCGAGTGGTTTAACGACAAATCTTTGCGCTCCAGTTTTTTGATGTAGCGCATCATATCTGTTTCAGATTGGTACGTATTGAAAACTTCGTGTGTCAGGAAATCGGTTTTTCTGATGACGCTTTCAGGGATGGCCTTGCCTTCGGTTAAAGCATCAATTTCAAAAGCATCTTGTGAAGTCGCTTGCGCGAAAATGGCAATGATTTGATTGATGTCTTCTATGGTTGTGGTTTCGTTTACTGAAATAACAACGGTTTCAGAATCCGGAAAGTAAAAGTTGACTTCGTTTTGCTCTGCAATCGTTCTAACTTTTTCGGCATCAGCTTTTAACTGAATGGTGTCAAAATAAGTGGAATTGGTTTGTTTGATGCCCAATTTTTCCAAAGCGTTTGCAGTGATTGAAGCGGTATTGTGAACTTTATTGGCGATGTATTCCAGTCCTTTTGGTCCGTGGTAAACGGCATACATACCTGCCATCACGGCCAGCAAAACCTGAGCGGTACAGATGTTTGAGGTAGCACGGTCACGCTTGATATGTTGCTCACGGGTTTGCAACGCCATACGCAAAGCACGATTGCCGTCAGTATCTTTGGTGACTCCGATAATTCTTCCGGGGATGTCACGTTTGTAAGCTTCTTTGGTGGCAAAAAAGGCAGCGTGCGGTCCGCCATAACCCATCGGGATTCCAAAGCGTTGAGTGGTGCCTACCACGACATCAACTCCCATTTCGCCGGGAGCTTTTAGTTTTACCAAACTCAAAATATCAGCCGCAACCGCAATTTTGATAAAAGCAGATTTTGCTTTTTCGATAAAATCGGCATAGTCATAAACCATTCCGCTTTTTCCGGGGTATTGCAACAAACAGCCAAAATAATCTGTGGAGAAATCAAATTCTTCATGGTTGCCAATCACCAACTCGATACCGATAGGTATGGCTCTGGTTTTTAGTGTGGAGATGGTTTGCGGCAACACTTCTTCCGAAACAAAAAACTTGACCACTCCGTCTTTTTGCTGTTGACGATCACGTACAGCAAACAACAACGCCATGGCTTCAGCAGCAGCTGTGGCTTCATCAAGTAGAGAGGCATTGGCCAGTTCCATTTTGGTGAGGTCAGTGACCATCGTCTGGAAATTCAACAAAGCTTCCAGACGGCCCTGAGCAATTTCTGCCTGATAGGGGGTGTAAGCCGTGTACCAACCCGGATTTTCAAGTATGTTACGCTGGATAACCGGAGGCAAAATAGTATTGTGGTAGCCCAAACCAATATAGGTTTTGAACACTTTATTTTTATTTGCCAATTCGCCAATGTGAGCCAGGTATTCCTGCTCAGAAAGGGCACGCGGCAAATTCATTTCTTTTTTTAGGATAATATCGTCGGGGACGGTTTCATAGATGAGTTGGTCTATAGAATCAACATCTATGGTTTGAAGCATGCCGGCCACATCATGTTCTCTTGGACCAATGTGCCTTAATGCGAAAGAATCTGTGTTCATCAACGGGGGTTTTTAAGAGTACAAAATTACAATATTAAAGTCGATTTTTTAAAGGGATAACCCATAGAAATAAGTTAATTTTTCAACCAAATGGGTGGGTTATGAACAAGATACCTACTTTTGTTTTATGAGGGTTTTGAGAATTGTATTCAACTTCTATATCCAGGGCAGCATTCACGTAGCTTTGGCTATTGTGTGTTTGACTTTGTTAACAGGAATCTATTTAAACATTTCGCTTGACATCTACTTGACCGGATTTGTTTTTACAGCGGCTATAAGCGGATACAGTTTTGTAAAGTATGCAGGGATAGCCAAATGGTACCACCGCCGTTTGGCATCAAGTTTAAAGAGTATTCAGGTATTTTCCTTGTTTACTTTTTTTACCATGGTTTTTTTCTTTTGGCACCTGCCGGTTTCTGTTCAGGTTATCGCTGTAATTTCAGGGCTTTTGACATTGTTGTATGCAGTTCCGCTGAAGCGAAAATGGAAAAATTTCCGCTCCATTCCAGGAATGAAACTGGTTATAATCGCCCTTGTTTTGGTTTTAACCACAGTATTAATGCCCACTTTTTACAGGGAAACCCATATAGATAGTACTGTCTTGCTTTTGTGTTTGCTGCGGTTTCTTTGGGTGATTGTTTTGATTCTTCCTTTTGAAATAAGGGATATGCGTGTGGATGCTATTTCACTGGGAACAATACCGCAACAATTGGGGGTTTTTAAAACCAAAATTGTTGGAAGTATCCTCTTGGGTAGTTTGGCTTACGCTGAAATGTATTTCAACATCTTATTCCACAACTCCCTTTGGGTTCTTTTGACGATGGTTTTGGTAACAAGCCTTGCTTTGTGGTACAGCAACGAAAAGCGGTCATTTTACTTTACAGCTTTCTGGGTGGAAGCCATTCCCATTGCCTGGTTGATTTTGGAGTTGATATTTTAAGAATTTGATGTAAGATCTGCCAGTTTTTCTTTCATTTTTGTTTTTTGATCTTTAGTGAGGCAGTGCATTTCATCAGACTTAAGAAGATTGGTGAGCCTTTTGTTTTTAACAGCATAAAAGTGACAAAGCCTGCAATATAAATTGTGGATTTTAAAGGTGAGTTTTTCCCAAAAAGTAGCTTCACCATATTGTGCTTTGTCAATGCGGTGTGCAGCCTCTTCACAGCTTATGAATAATTTATTCTTCATTGTTTAATTTTTGAACCAGTCGTCTTGTAAACATTGCATCAATTGCACTCTGGCGCGGTGTATAATCACCCAAAGATTTGACGCAGTAATATCGTGTTCCTTACAAATGCTTTCGGTTTCCTGCTCTAAAATGGTCTTCTGCTTGAAAATTTCTGCTTGTTTTACCGGAAGCTTTTCCAGGCAAATTTCAATGGCAAGACCAAGCTCCTTGTTTTCAAGATGGGATTCCGCATTCATTGTTGTATTATCTTCTACCTGCTCTTCCAGCCAGTCGCCTTCCTGATCTGCAGCATTAATGTAGTCCATTCTCACTTCAGCCTGCCCTTTTTTGGAATTGTTTTTTCGGTATTGATCAATAATCTTTCTTTTTAAAATGGAAGTCAGCCAGGTGCGCTCCGTGGCTTCTCCCTTGAAGTTTTTCATCGACTTCAAGCCGGCAACAAAGGTTTCCTGCACCAGCTCTTCTGCGGTATAGGAATCATTAACACGGGTAATGGCATAGTTGAACAGGTAATCTGCATAGCGATCCACCCATTGAGCAGCATCTATTTTGTGTTTTGGCGATTCCACAGCTTTTTTTGTAAATGTAGAGATTTTAGTCTTAACTAAATATTAAAAGTTTAAGCCTAAAATTTAAGAATCTTGAATAAGTAAGCCCGCCCGCTTCAATAAATGCTCCGGATTGGGTTCTTTTCCGCGGAAGCGTTTGTACAATACCATGGGGTGCTCTGTACCACCTTTAGAAAGGACATGTTCCTTAAACTTTGCAGCCACCTCAATATTAAAAATTCCTTTTTCGAGAAAGTATGCAAAGGCATCGGCATCCAGCACTTCGGCCCATTTGTAGGAGTAATAGCCTGAGGAATAGCCACCTTGAAAAATATGTGAAAACGATGTGCTCATACAATTTCCAGCAACGTCAGGGAAAAATTGTGTGTCTTCAAAAGCCTTTAATTCTATTTCTTTTACAGATTTTTTTGTCAGTGGCGACCCGCCGTCGGCGCCATGCCACGCCATATCAAGTAAACCAAAGCTTAGTTGGCGCAGGGTTTGCATACCTTCCATAAAGGTTGCAGAAGCTTTTATTTTTTCAATGAGCTCCATCGGGATGGTCTCCCCGGTTTCATAGTGTTTTGCAAAAAGCTCCAAAGCTTCTTTTTCATAACACCAGTTTTCCATCACCTGACTGGGCAGTTCCACAAAATCCCAGTAAACTCCAGTTCCCGAAAGACTTGGATACCTTGTATTTGCCAACATCCCGTGAAGCGCATGTCCAAACTCGTGAAATAAGGTGGTTACTTCGTTAAAAGTTAACAAGGAAGGTTTTGTTTTCCCGGGCTTTGTAAAATTGCATACAATCGATATATGCGGACGTTCGTTTTTACCACCTTTTACATATTGCTGCTTGTATGAAGTCATCCAGGCCCCGTTGCGTTTGCCCGGTCTTGGATGAAAATCGGCATAAAATAGAGCAACATCAAGTACTTTGGTATCGCTTACGCGGAAGGTTTTCACATCATCATGATATTTGTCAATATCAAAAACTTCTGTAAACCTTAAATCAAACAAGCGCTCTGCAATGGTAAAAGCACCGTCAATGACATTTTCAAGTTTGAAATAGGGTTTTAATTTTTCATCATCGAGGTCAAAGCGTTCTTGCTTTAATTTTTCGGTGTAATAGGCACTGTCCCATTTTTGGAGTTGGTCAATGCCGTCGGTTTTTTTCGCGAAAGCGGAAAGTTCATCAAATTCCCGTTTTGCGGCAGGTTTTGCTTTTTCAAGTAACTCTTTAAGAAAACCTTCCACCTTTTGAGGACTCTGAGCCATGCGCTCCTCCAAAACAAAATGAGCGTGGGTGTCATAACCAAGCAATTGGGCTCTTTGGTGACGTAATTTCACAATCTCCAGAACATTTTTTTGATTGTCGAGTTCGTCATTTTGAAAGCCTTTGGCACCAAAAGCAAGAGCCAGTTTTTTGCGCAGTTCCCGGTTGTCGGCATAGGTCATAAACGGGACGTAACTTGGGTATTGCAGAGTAATGATCCAGCCTTCTTTACCCATTTCTTCAGCGGTTTGTGCCGCCGCTTCAATGGCGTGATCGGGGAGGCCGCTCAGGTCTTTTTCATCTGTGATGTGGAGAGTGTATTTGTTGGTTTCGGCCAGCACATTTTCACCAAAAGTGAGTTTTAGCTTGGCGAGTTGCTTGTCGATATCACGCAGTTGCTGTTTTTTGTCTTCGGGCAGGTTGGCGCCGTTGCGCGCAAAACTTTTGTATTTTTTGTCTAAAAGCGTTTGTTGTTCTGGTGTGAGGTCAAGTTGATTTTTGTTTTCATAAACCGTTTTGACGCGTTTGAACAAAGCTTCGTTCAAAGTAATGTCATTACTGAATTCTGATAATAGTGGCGAAACTTCCTGTGCAATCGCCTGAATCTCATCATTGGTTTCTGCCGAATTCAGATTGAAAAAAATACTGGAAATGCGGTCCAGTTGCTGCCCCGTAAACTCCAAGGCTTCGATGGTGTTCTCAAAAGTAGGAGCTTGTGCATTTGCTGTGATCGCCTCAATTTCGGCTTTGGCATCTGCAATGGCTTGCTCAAAAGCGGGTTTGAAATGGGTGTTTTTTATTTTGGAAAATGGGGCGGTATCAAAAGGATGTAATAGTGGGTTTTGCATGGTTCAATTTTTTGAAAAACAAATTTACAAAACCTCTTTTCGAAAAGCCTTAATGATATGACAAATTTAACCCTCTCATGGTTTTGAACCCTGAGAGGGTTGAGGCACTTAGAGTTCAAACCCCTTAATCGCCTCATTGGGCGCAATAATATTGTAGTTCTCCCAAAGAGTGGGGTCGTATTTTTGAATGACTTCCACAGTTGCTTTTTGACTTTTTGGAGCTGCGTTGTATTCCTCAGCAGTGATGGGGTGGCTGTCCACAATCAGTAATTCCTGACGCGAACCCACATTGGTTTCGATAGTGAAATCAAGCTTGATATCCATTCGGTCTCTCCGTGGGGCGTTTTCTTTAAAACTAAACGAACGCCCAAAATAGATGTAATTGTTGGTATGGTTTTGAATGTATTTGGGAAAGTATTTATCCCCCGTTTTCTGATAAATAATAATTCCGGAATTCAAATCCTGAACATACTTAATCCCCAGTAAAAACTTATAATTTGCCTTTTCAGCAACCCTTTTTTCGGCCAGTTCATATTCCATTTTTAAAACGGCATAGCTATCTGCTGAAACATAGAGCGTACCTTGGTAATTGGCTTTCCGCTTTTTAGGCTTGAAATTCAATACATATACCATTTCATCCTGATAACCGCTTACATCCTCCAGGGTGTAAGTGTAATTGTCAAGATCAGAAAGGAATTCAAACTCTTTGTTTTTACTCAGGTCAGCAGAAGAAAGCAAATTCTTGATGTTATTTCTGATGTTGGTATCAATAGTGTCCTTTTCTGAAAACAGATTCTCGGCTTTTCCAAATTTGAATTCATCATCAATGGGCAGTATACCGCTTTTTACTTTAAAAGTGCTTTCAGATTTAATTTTATCACCTAGTAGCTTGAAAACCTTTTCCTGAAGGTTTTCAAGCGAAGTGTTTTCTTCACGATTAATGAGTTGGGTGGTTTTTTGTTCGTTCACTTTGAGTTTGCCACTGTTAATATTGACTTCTGAATAGTTATCAAAATACATCGAAGTGGTTTTATTGCGAATCTGTCGTGAAAAATTTTGAATTTCCCTGTTGAATGCTTTAATAGCTTCTTTGTCTGTAAAATCTGCCTTCTTGAGTTTGAGCTCAAAATCCTTTGGTGTATTGCTAATGCCTGTTCGGCTAAAGGTGTTGAACTGCATCAGGTCATTGCCGTAGTTTTTCGACTTGTTTTCAAACATCCGCTGCATAATCACAAGCGGGTCAACGTTTTTGCTTACCAAATACACACTTGCTAACTCGTCAATTTTTTCCTCAAGATAGATGGTGTTTAATGGGAAATCTTTCAGCACAAAACTTTTTGAAGCATATCCCATACTTGAGAATTTGATAGAATCTGTTTCCTGAAAGCGCTGGGTTTGAATTTTAAATACGCCTTCATCATTGGTGATTACACCATATTTATCTCCTATTTGTACGTTGGCAAAAACCAGGGGTTCTTTGGTTTTTTTGTCCAATACAGTTCCCGTTAACGTCTGGGCGGTTGAAAGTTGGGTAGTTAATACTAAAAGAGTTAAAACTGAAAGTGTCTTAAAAGTTTTCATATTTGGCTGGTTAGTTAGCATAAATATAACGAAAAAACCAGCGAATTGTAACAGCTTATTTTTTCATCTTCTTGGCTTTCTCTAACACCGCCATTTTCAATCCTTCTTTGTAAGCCATGATTTTATCGAGGACACATTTATCGGAACTACCGATGATTTGAGCAGCAAGGATACCGGCATTCTTGGCTCCATTTAGAGCTACCGTAGCAACGGGAACACCACCCGGCATTTGCAAGATAGAAAGTATGGAATCCCAGCCATCAATGGAATTGCTTGATTTTACAGGGACACCAATCACCGGCAACGGACTCATTGCAGCCACCATTCCGGGTAGGTGTGCGGCACCCCCGGCTCCCGCAATAATCACCGTAATACCGCGCTTGTGGGCGTTGGTACTGAAGTCAACAAGTTTTTCAGGGGTGCGGTGGGCAGAGACTATGTCAACTTCCATTTCAATGTCAAATCCTTTTAAAATATCAACGGCTTCCTGCATTACTGGCAGGTCGCTGTCGCTTCCCATGACGATGGCTACTTTACTCATTTTCGGTGTTTATTAGATTTGTAATGACGTTTATTATTAGTTCTTTTTCTTTTGGGTTGCTCTCTGCAATCATCAAAGTTAAGGCAACTAAAGTATTATTTGCAATCTTTTTTGAACCATCTTCTCTGTAAAGAAATTTGTTTTTATCCAAATACCACACAAACAGCCAGGCTGCTATGCGTTTATTTCCATCTGTGAAAGAATGGTTTTTTACCACGAGATAAAGCAAATTGGCTGCTTTTTCTTCGATTGTAGTGTAAAGTTCTTTGCTGTCAAAGGTTTGATCAATGACTGCTATTGAGCTTTTAAATGATTGATCTTTCTCGTTGCCAAAAATTTTGGAACCTCCAAATTTTATTCGCAGTTGTTCTATTGCTTCTTTAGCTTCCTGATAATCAATTTTAAAAATCACTTCGTTTCCGGAATCAGATTTTTTAAGTTTTTGATGGTCATAATGGTCAAGGATATCAAGTGCTTTTGTGTAGTCTGTAAGCACGTGAATGAGATCTTTTGTTTCAGAGTTGCTTGTGGCTACCTTTGATGTTCTATCAATTAGTTGGATGGTCTTTTTTAATTGGTAAAGACGCTTTTGGTTTATTGAATAACCTTGGAGAAGGTGTTCTTTTAAAGTCTTTGTAGCCCAGATTCTGAATTGAGTACCTTTTTTAGAATTTACTCTATAACCTACTGAAATTATCAAATCCAGATTGAAGAATTCAATATTTCTGGTAACAATTCTTTTCCCTTCTTTTTGAACTGTTGCATTTTTTGCAACAGTTGATTTTTTATCTAACTCACCTTCGGAAAATACATTGTTGATATGTCTTGAAATAACCGATTTATCTTTATCAAATAATTCGGCTATTTGATTGAGATTTAACCATACAGAATCTTTTTCAAATCTGACTTCAATTTGAGTATCACCTGAATTAGATTTGTATATTTCGATGCTGTTATTCATTACTAAATTAGTTAGAAATCACCTGAATCGAGTTCTTTACCTCTTCAGCAATCTTTCTCGCTTCAGCGATGTCTTCATTGACAATAGTGACGTGCCCCATTTTTCTGAAAGGGCGGGTTTCTTTTTTGCCGTAAATGTGTGGTGTTACACCCGGCATGGCCATGATTTTTTCGATGTTTTTATAAACTACTTGTCCGGTGTGCCCTTCTGCTCCTACTAAGTTGACCATAATCCCGGCAAGTTTGCTGTCAGTATTTCCTAAAGGTAAATCTAATATGGCTCTAAGGTGTTGTTCAAACTGATTGGTATGACTGGCCTCAATACTGTAATGTCCACTGTTGTGGGGTCTGGGGGCAACTTCGTTAACGATGATCTCGTCGTCTTCGGTTTGGAAGAGTTCGACAGCCAGCAAGCCCACGTGTTCCATTGCTTTGGAGACTTTCATGGCCACATCACGAGCTTTTTCCGCAACAGCGTTATCAATTCGGGCGGGACAAAGCACATATTCCACCTGATTGGCGGTGGGGTGAAATTCCATCTCCACTACAGGATAAGTTTTGATTTCGCCGGAAACAGAACGGGCAACAATCACCGCCAGTTCATATTTAAATGGAATGAGCTTCTCTGCAATGCATTCCCCTTCAGGAAGCGGAATCAAATCTTCGGCATCACGGATAATGCTTACGCCTTTTCCGTCATAACCGCCGGTAGCGCTTTTCCATACAAAAGGGTAGTGGAGTTCTTTGCGAACCAAGGCTTCCTGCAGGTTGTATTTATCTTTAAAAATGATAAAAGGCGCCGTAGGAATCTGATGGTCTTTATAAAATTGTTTTTGAACCGCTTTGCTTTGGATGTTTCTCAGGGTTTTTGACGATGGATATACTTTTAAGCCCTCGCTTTCCAGTTTCTCCAAAGCTTCCACATTCACACCTTCAATTTCAAAAGTGAGCACATCTACATCTTTTCCGAAGTTATAAACCGTATCAAAATCCATCAAATCACCCTGAACAAAAGTATTGCAGGCAATTTTGCAAGGTGCATCGGTACTGGGATCGAGCACTTTGGTGGCGATGTCATATTTTCGGGTTTCATAGAGCAACATTTTGCCCAATTGACCACCGCCAAGGATACCTAACGTGAAATTGGATGAGAAATAGTTCATAGAAAAAGCAGTTTGCGCAAAGATAAGTAAAAGGAATTTTAATTGCCGTTTTTCAATTTTTGTTCATCCCAAAAAGTCTACCAAATTAAATATTTAAAAAATTACTCCCCTCTCCTTGGGAGAGGGGCCGGGGGTGAGGACAGATGGTCAATAAACATAAAATAGACAAAATCAATTATTCCAAAACATACTAGTTTATTAATTAAACTGTACTGTTTTACTTCCGCGAAAGCGAAAAAAATTATTTTTTAGCCACTGTATTTTGAATCAAAAAATTTCATTCCTTTGATAGATTCTAACCAATACTATTTATGATTTTTCCAAAAACGGAATTGCGTTTTATAAGCAAACAAATTGGCTACGGAGTTGTAGCAACAGAATTCATCCCAAAGGGTACAATTACCTGGGCTTTAGATGCTTTGGACAGGGAATTTACCCCTCAGGAAGTTTCTCAAATGGATGCCAAATACCAAAAAATACTCGACTTTTATACCTACAGAAACAACCGTGGAAACTTTGTTTTTTGCTGGGATTTTGGCAGGTATGTCAATCACAGTTTTAATGCCAATTGCATCAGCACGGCTTATGATTTTGAAGTGGCGATTCGCGATATCCATCCCGGTGAACAATTGACCGATGATTATGGCTATCTCAACATCACCGAACCTTTTGAAGCCGAAGACGAAGGCACTGAACGAAAAATCGTTTATCCTGACGATCTGGTGCGCTACCACAAGGAATGGGATGAAAAAGTGAAAGCTGTCTTTCCATTGATTACGGAGTTAAATCAGCCGTTGCGGACTTATATTTCTGAAGAAGTCTGGCAGAAAGTTGAAAAAATAGCTTCCGGTAAAGAGGAAATGCTTTCCATCCTGAGCTGTTATTTTGAAGAAAATAAATTGGAATTAAACAAATCAAAGTAAATTTAAACTTGCTTGCTTTTCTCAAGGAACCAATGTTTCAATTCAGGTAAGGCGATCTCTTCAAAGTGATTGATTACTTTGTCTGCCAGCTGGTAGTCCTGATTTTTTGAGTGGATGCTGTCATAGCCTACGCAGGCGATGTTTGCAGCTTTTGCAGCGAGAATGCCGTTTGTGGAATCTTCGATGACCAGACAGTGGCGCTTTTCTTTTTCGGCGGCCTGAGCGGCTTTTAGAAAAATTTCAGGATGTGGTTTTGAGGCTTTTAAATCGGCACCACTTAGTTTTTCTTTAAAGAAAGGATTCAAATTAAATCGGTCAAAAACAGCATTGATGGTTCCCATAGAAGCAGAAGAAGCTAAAACCAAAGTGAGTCCGTTTTCATAATATTCCTCAATGCGTTCTTTTACACCTGAAATAAGCGCCAGCTCAGGGTCATTGATGAACAGCTTCTGAAATTTTGAACGCTTGTGCAAAACGAGTTCTTGTGGGTCAACATTTATTTGAAAATGTTCACACAATTGCTGGCACACTTTTAAAGTGGATTGACCGGTAAAGCCGTGGTACATTGCGTCTGTTACCTCCAGGTTTCTGTCATAAAACATTTGAAAATAGGCTTTGTGGTGAAGGGGTTCTGTATCCACAATCACACCGTCCATATCAAATAAGACTGCTTTTAATGGCATAAAAAGATTTTTGGCAAAAGTAAAAAACAACTACCTCAATATATGAGTATTTAACAAAAAGCTTTCCTATAAATTTCATAATTCCTTAGCATCTTTCAGTCATTTTTGGTATTATAGCTTTTTAGAAATGAACTATGTTTGAGACCCGCGAAATAGAAGAATTGATCGCCTTCCGAAAAGAACTCCACGCAAACCCCGAACTCTCGGGTGAAGAAAAAGAAACGTCCAAAAGAGTAGTTGCTTTTTTGGAAAAATGCAAGCCTTCTCATATCATTTCTTCAATAGGTGGTTATGGTGTTGTAGCAGTTTTTGACAGTGGAAAAAAAGGCCCAAATGTTTTGTTCAGAGGAGATATGGATGCGCTTCCCATTGAGGAAATCAATGATTTTGATCACCGCTCCAAAACAAAAGGGGTTTCCCATAAATGTGGTCACGACGGGCACACAACCATGCTATTGGGTCTCGCAAAACTACTTTCAAAAAACCCTCCAAAAGAAGGAAAAGCTTTAGTGCTTTTCCAACCTGCAGAAGAAATTGGAGCCGGTGCGGCTGCAGTTTTAAGCGATGAAAAATTTACTGCCTTAAAACCCGATTGGGTTTTTGGCTTGCACAATCTCCCGGGATATCCATTGCACGATGTTGTTGTGAAAAAAGACTCCTTTACCGCTTCTGTAACGAGTATTGTGATTGATTTCCACGGAAAAACAACCCATGCTGCTGAACCTGAAAACGGTATCAACCCGGCAATGGCTGTTTCTGAACTGATATTACAGGCCTCTTTATGGTCAAACAACCTGCCGGAACGGGACGATTTTGCAGTAGTAACACCCATTCATATTGAGTTAGGAAGTAAAGCCTACGGGACATCAGCCGGAGAGGCTACCGTTGGTTTTACCATCCGCACATGGTCTGAAAGTGAAATGAGAAAGCTAAAGGAAAAAATGGAAGTTTACCTAATAGCTTTGGCCAAAAAACACCGGCTCAAATTAAAATATAAATACACAGAAGACTTTAAAGCCAACGATAACAATGCTGAAGCAGTTGAAAACATTATTGTTGCCGCAAACAAACTAGACCTTAAAATATCTGAACGAACATCCCCATTCAAATGGGGTGAGGATTTTGGGTTGTTTACCCAGCAATATAAAGGTGCCTTTTTCGGTATTGGTGCCGGTGAAGACTGCCCCGCACTGCACAATCCCGATTATGATTTTCCCGACAAACTTTTACCCACAGGGTCAAGAATGTTTTACGAACTTTGCAAAAACTACTTAGCATGCCCATAGACCTCCACACCAGCAAAATTGAAATCAGTAAAGCCGCTTACAAACACAATATTGATTTTTTGAGAAGTACCTTGACTGAAGGTGTCAAAATTTCTTCGGTGGTGAAAGGCAATGCTTACGGGCATTCCATTGATTTATTTGTCCCCTTGGCAGAAGAAAATGGTGTTGATCACTTTTCGGTTTTTAGTGCAGATGAAGCCTATGAGGTTCGAAAGGCCAGTAAAAAAAACAGTGACATTATGATTATGGGTTCTGTTGAAAATGAGCAGTTGGAATGGGCGATTGAGCAGGATATTTCCTGTTATATTTTTGACTTACAGCGATTGAAACAAGCGGTTTTATTTGCAGAAAAAATAGGAAAAAAAGCTAAAATCCACATCGAAGTAGAAACAGGAATGCACCGCACAGGCTTTGATGTAAATGAGTGGCAGGAAGTAGCAGAAATTTTAAAAACCCACAATGATGTTTTGACTTTCAAAGGATTGTGTACCCATTTTGCCGGTGCCGAAGAAATTGCCAACTATTACCGCATAAAACAACAGCAACAAAACTTCAGAAGGGCAAAAAGATATTTTAAGGATTTTGGTGTTGAACCACAACTTATACACACAGCTTGCTCTGCTGCAACGCTACGTTATCCACAAACGCAAGGCGATATGGTGAGACTGGGGATTGTACAATATGGTTTTTTTCCAACTAAGGAAGTCCTGATTCACTTTCTTGAAAAATCAAAATTAAAAGAAGACCCCTTGAAAAGGCTTTTAAGCTGGAAAAGCAAGGTTATGGATGTAAAGAATGTTAAAACCGGGGACTTTGTGGGGTATGGCACTTCTTTTATGGCCGGTCAGGCAATGAAAATAGCTACCATTCCTGTGGGGTACAGTCACGGTTTTAGCAGGTCTTTAAGCAACCAGGGAAGGGTGTTGATTAACGGGCAACGTGTTCCTGTTATTGGTGTTGTGAATATGAATATGATCACAGTTGACGTGACCCATTTGGACACTATTGAAAAAGGCGATGAGGTCGTTTTAATTGGTAAGCAGGGTGAGATGGAAATTGGCGTAAGCTCCTTCAGTGAATTCAGTAATCAAATTAATTATGAAATGCTGACAAGATTGCCGGCTGCGATTCCCAGAATAATGGTTGACTGATGAGCTTAAAATACAAAATTTTAAATTTAATAATCAGGGATTAAATACCTTATATTTCGTAAATTTGCACTTTCAATTTTTGAATAGCATATTTTGATACAGCTTCACGACAAAACATTTGTCCCTTTTATTAGTGAAAAAAGTATTGCCACCGCAGTTAAAAAGCTTGCGCAGGAAATTGCAGATGATATAAAGGGGGAAATTCCGCTCTTCATAGGAGTGCTCAATGGCGCGTTTATGGTGGTGAGTGATTTGATGAAGGTCTATCCCGGCGACTGTGAGGTGAGTTTTGTTAAAATGGCCTCTTATAAAGGGACAACCACAACCGGAAAAGTTAGTGAACTCATTGGAATAAATGAAAATTTGGAAGGGCGCACAGTGATTCTGATAGAAGATATTGTCGATACAGGAAATACTCTTGAATTTTTACACAATATATTTTCACAACAGAAAATCAAAACCCTAAAAACAGCAACCCTTTTTTTCAAGCCCGAAGCTTATAGAAAGGATTTAAAAATAGATTACAAAGGAATTGAAATTCCCAATAAGTTCATCGTGGGATATGGTCTGGATTATGATGGTCTGGGTCGTAACCTACCCGAAGTTTACCAATTAAAAAATTAGTTATGATAAATTTAGTTTTATTCGGCCCACCGGGCGCCGGAAAAGGAACACAGGCAGATATTTTAAAAGAAAAATATGAGTTGATTCACATCTCAACGGGAGATGTATTTCGCTACAATATCAAAAATGCCACTGAACTGGGAACTTTGGCCAAGTCATACATCGATCAGGGAAAATTAGTTCCTGATGAGGTAACCATCAATATGCTAAGTGCTGAGGTTGATAAAGCACCTGATGCAAAAGGCTTTATTTTTGACGGATTCCCAAGAACTGAGATTCAGGCAGCATCCCTTGACGGTCTTTTAGCTTCAAAAAGCACTGAAGTAACTGCAATGGTTGCTCTGGAAGTAGATGATGAAATTTTGGTACAACGTCTTTTGGAACGTGGTAAAACGAGCAACAGGCCTGACGATGCTGATGAATCTGTAATTAGAAACCGCATCAAAGTTTACTATGACGAAACTGCCATTTTAAAAAGCTATTATAAAAATCAGGATAAATATTACGGGGTTGACGGCGTAGGAAGCATTGAAGAAATCACAGAGCGATTGAGCAAAGTGATTGATAGCTTATAACAAAACCGGACATTTTTAACACTTTTAACCCATAACAATTTACCACAATGACAGAAGGCAATTTTGTAGATTATGTGAAAATGCACGTCTCATCCGGAAAGGGAGGGCAAGGTTCTGCACATTTGCACCGTGAAAAGTACGTTGAAAAGGGCGGGCCTGATGGTGGCGACGGTGGTCGTGGAGGTCATGTTATTCTGAGAGGTAAAGACAATTTGTGGACCCTTTTACACCTAAAATATCGCAAACATATTAAAGCCGGTCACGGAGAGCACGGTTCCAGCGGGCGAAGTACCGGTGCCGACGGGGAAGACGTTTATATTGACGTGCCTTTGGGTACTGTTGTTAGGGACACCGAAACCCAAGAGGTTATTTTTGAAATTACTGAAAATGATGAGGAAAAAATACTGTTGGAAGGCGGTATGGGAGGTCGTGGGAACTGGCATTTTAAAAGCAGTACCAATCAAACACCCCGCTATGCGCAACCGGGAATTCCTGCGCAAGAGCGCGATATAACACTCGAATTAAAAATACTTGCTGACGTAGGATTGGTAGGATTTCCCAATGCAGGTAAATCAACCTTGCTTTCGGTTGTGACTGCTGCAAAACCCAAAATTGCCGATTATGAATTCACCACCCTGAAACCCAATCTGGGAATTGTTAAATACCGCGAATTTCAAACATTTGTAATGGCAGACATTCCCGGAATTATCGAGGGAGCCGCTGAAGGAAGAGGTTTGGGGCATCGTTTTTTACGCCACATAGAAAGAAATTCAACATTGTTGTTACTCATTCCCGCTGATGCGAAAAACATCAAAGAAGAATATGATGTTTTACTTAACGAACTCAAAAAATACAATCCTGAGTTGCTTGATAAAGACCGTCTGGTTGCCATCTCAAAAAGCGATATGCTTGATGCGGAACTCAAAGCCGAAATGAAAAAGGAACTGGACAAACAATTCAAAGGCATACCCTACTTGTTCATCTCCTCAGTGGCACAACAAGGTCTCACCGAATTAAAAGACCAGCTCTGGAAGATGTTGAATTAATTTATTTTAAATAATTCTTATCAAATATAAGCGGAAGCAAAGCTTTTAAGGAATCTGCTTTTGCCACTTTCCCTGTTTCTCCCATAAAAAAAATTTCAATGGGAACTTCCTGTTTCACCTCATACTCAGCTATAGCCTGTCTGCAGGAGCCACAAGGAGGGATGGGAGCATCGAGTTTTTGTGTTTCAGACCGGGCTGTAAGTGCCATTTGAATTATAGAGGCATCTGGGTATTGCGAATTTGCATAAAAAACTGCTACCCTCTCAGCACAAAGTCCGGATGGATAAGCTGCATTTTCCTGATTGTTTCCCGTAATGATTTTACCGTTATCCAAAAGAACTGCTGCACCTACTTTAAATTTTGAATAGGGAGCATAAGCGTTTTCACGAGCATTCTCAGCCTCCTTCATCAATTGAAGCACCTCTTTGGGTAATTCTTTTATAGAATCAAATAGTGTAATTTTTGTATGTATTTCAACGTGCTTCATTGATATTTTAATGTATTTCTTGCTTATAAACAGCTGCTTTTTTTAAGGAAAAAAAATCCCGAGTTGCAGTTGCAATCGGGATTAAATTTAACTTTAATATCGTTTAATATTCCTGATAAAACTCACTATCACCAAAATTGAATGTCAAACCAAAACGAAGCGTTCCTTCCAGCGGACTTCTCACCTGAGAAGTAGAGAACAAGTATGAAACATCAATATTAATGGAAGTGTATTTAAAACCTGCTCCAAGCGACACAAATTTACGAGATCCTTTTTCTTCACTTTCATTAAAATATCCTGTGCGCAGGTAGAAAGACTCCTGATAAGCATACTCAACACCCAGTGCCCAGGTAAATTCTTTCAACTCTTCACTGAATCCGTCAGGGGCATCACCAAATGACTGAAAAATTCCGCTAAAGAAAGAGACATCATCATCTTGACCTCTTACAACTTCCCCAAAGGTTGGTGAATTAGGGTCCCTGTCTCTTACAGGAGGTGTAGGAACAAGAAGCTTATTAACCTCAGCTGTTACCCCCACCCTGTTGAATGCATCCAGAATAAAATCAAAACCCCCACCCAGTCTTAGGTTTGTAGGTAAAAAGTTTTCCTGGCCCACATCATCATATTTTATTTTGGGACCAATGTTTGAAATATTAAAACCGGCCCTCCATCTACCGTCAAATTCATTATATGCAATTTCTTCACTTTGATAATACCCCGCGATATCAACAGCGAAAGAACTTCCGGCGGTTGCATCTTCATCGGCTACCTGAAGTTTCAGGTCAGAACGTAAATATCTTCCGGCGACAGCCATCGAAAAACGATCACTCAAACGCAAAGAGTAAGAAAGGTCAAAAGTAAGTTCGTTTGGACTCTGGATTAAAGGCTCTTGTTCCGGGGTATCTCTGAGTTCAATATCCCCCAAACTAAAATACCTGAAACTTGCAGCTACAGCACTACGTTCGTTCAAACGGTTGTAATATGTCAAGTTTCCCAAGAAAATATCATTAACCAATTGGCTGAGATAAGGAGTATAAGTAACCCCTATTCCTTGTTTGTATGTTGAAAAAGCATATTTTGCGGGATTCCATTGTTGAGAAAAAGCATCTACTGATGTTGCCACACCCATATCGCCCATACCGGCTGCCCTGGCATCTGCTGCAATCAAAACAAAAGGGACTGCTGTTGTTATAACTCTCCTCGGCTCCTCTTGAGCATTTGACTTGCTAACTATAAATAATACCAGTAGTGATAAAAGAACTCTCTTCATAAATAATAATTTTGAACAAATATAAATTTAATTTTTATAGGATAACTAATTTTTCAAATTTTTCAACTTTCTTATTGGTTAACGTAGATTTTACGGTTAACTTATACACATACACACCTTTTCCGATACGGTCTCCAAAATCATCCCTTCCGTCCCAGGTAATTTCCCTTGATAAAAACCCATCAGTATTGACAACCTGGTTTTGTGTCCAGACTACTTTTCCGGTAACGGTGAAAACCTGCACCTGAACCTCAAGGGGTTCAAACGGGCGGTTGTGATTAAACCAAAATTCTGTATAACTCACAAAAGGGTTTGGATAATTCAATACGCGTTCAATAACCAGCTCATTACTTCCGGCTACTACAAACTGAATTTCAGCTGTTGAAGAATTGTTGTAAACATCCCATGCTTTGAGCGTTAGAGTATGAAGACCCTCTTCAAGATTTCGCAAACTGTAATTTAAACTGCCTTTGGTAAAATCATCAACGTCAGATTGATAATAATCATTTAATACAAAAGGATTGGTTTCATCACCATCAAGAATTGCCACAATGTCGTGCCCAATACCGCTTGCAGTGTTGATACCGTTTTCATCTTCCAGTTTTGCGATTAATATGGGTGAATTGTTTGTAGTTCCTCCATTTACAAAACTTTCATCATTCATAAACAACCTGATCAAGGGTCCCTGGTTATCATCGGGTGCATTTTCATTAATACCGCCCACCAAAATGGTTTCATTGGAGCCGGCCTGATCTTCCAGTTGATTGTTTCGTTTTGCATATAAGCTCACCCTGCCTTCCCCTACAGGAATGGCAATATCACGCGGCACAACAAATTCTATTTCAAACTCTCCTCCTGTGATCGATGCCTGACCGTTGAAGATCCCTTCTCCCAAGGTTTCAAATTCCATAATGACAAGACCGTTTTCGTCTGTGGTTCCGTCATTACCCAAAGTTTGTCTTTGTACACGTTTATCAAAAACTTTGGCTTCCAGGATACCATTGTAGCTACTGATAAGGTTACCGCCGGGATCAACAACACGTCCTCCTAATTTTACCCTGCTCAAAGCTTTTAAAGTGTCTGAAGCCTGAGCTAAAGGAACATCATTTAGTGTAGTCAAGATTACCTCTTTTTTTGGAAAAGCAAGATGCATGGCCGGGTCACCGATATAAAAAATAACCCGTCTGTTACCATTGTTAATTTGATTTTTCGCCCTTCTTAAAGCTTCTGCCGGCGGTAAAAAATTATCAAGATTGTATGCGTATAAAAAATCTGCCAGAACGATATTAAAGTCTGTACCCAAACCAACCCCTATTTGTCGTGTTGTGGAAATGAGTGCTATAGCCCCTCCCTCCTTGTTCCAGTATGTAAATTCACCTGCTGTGGGGCGCAAAGGGTTATCAAATCTTGTAAACTCACAGGTTACAGTAACAAAAAGCGGATATCTGTTTCGATTCCTTAAGTTCTTTACACTTTCTTGTGTAACAATGCGCTCACTGGCCAAACCGTCTTCACCCCCATGTCCAAAATAGTTCATAACCAATGCCCCCACATCAATGGCGTTGTTTATGGCTTCATTGACTTTTGGATAACGATTTCCTCCAGAGGCTGTTTCCTGCTGGTAAGCGTCACTGTGAATTTTTATAACATTTACAAAGGGTTTAAATGCCCCAATGGTATTGCCTAATGTGTCAAGCCGTTTTTGGAGCGTTGAATCACCCAAATCATCTGCATCATCAGAAATTAGAACGAAATTATTCCGCCAGTTACCATAAGCTGCGGCTGATGCATAATTGATAACCTTGTTTACCATGTCATTTGCCAATGAAACATTATCTGCAACGATGCGTCCCACAGCTATGTCAAGCCTGTCTGAAGGAGCCATCGTACCTTCATTAGAGTCCATCATCCCAAAAAAATCATCAGACATATAAGTGGAAAGTGCTGAAATACTGGTAAAACTGTTTACATGGTAGGTAGGAATCATGTTATTGTTTCCATTTAGGCGATTCTTATAATCGACAGAAGTGTCTCCAAAAAAGCATACATATTTAAGCCTGTTTTCAGGAGAGCTAGCATTGTCATAAATATATTTTATAAAATTGCGAATGGCGCCAATATCCTGTTTTCCGGTACTGAATTCATTATAAATCTTATCTGTTGTCACTACTTTAACCCGCAAACCACTCAGGTTTTTATGATGACTTGCAAGACGCAATGCCGGTTGCAGTAAAAAAGGAGGCGCCACAATGAGGTAGTCAATATCCTGGAAAGCACTTTGTTCATTCAGAAAAATGGTTCCTTTTAAATTTTGGTTGGGAATTGATGCGGGAGTGACGCGAGTAGGCACAAAATAATCAGTGTTATGAACTGCCACATATTTTCTCACTTCACCCATTTGCGCTTTAAAACTAATAATATTGGCATTATTTTCATTTCTAACTGCCGAAATAAATCCCGGATTTGTCACATCCCAAACTTGGGTAAATTGAGCAGCGTTTGAAATTTGATATTCACCAATTCCCGAAAGCATTGCTGACTCATCATACCTGAAAGCCAACTGACCGCCTGTTCCTGATAGCTGGCGCAAAGCGTTAATACTAATATAATCAAGATATGCATTGCCTTGAGGATTCCCAGCGTTGTTGTAAGTAAGCTTTACCGAAACAGTTTCAGAAGAAGCGTTTACATCACCAATAAAACTTCGTCCGGAACCCAGCGAGGTACTTGTTGTAAGAGCAGCAAATTGCAGGGTTGATTGTTGTTGCCCATTTACTTCTACATTCATGGTTGTTGCAACCTCAGATAGTCCAAGTGCAAAAACCCTCACTGCCATGGGCTGCCCGGAGACTATATTAGGAAACTCAAATTCAAATGTTTGCTCGTTTTCAATGTCAAAGCGATTGCCAAACCAACGCCTGCCTACAAGTGGTGGGTTTGCTTCATCAATTTCGTGAAATTGATAATCATTAAATTGGGTTATGGTTGTGGTGGCATTTCCTGAAGGTTCATTGTATGGAGTTATTCTTTTACCGTTATCCCCGTCTGCCGTGATAAAATAGTATGCATTATCATCATAGATATTAATATGTGTATCAGATTCTTCATTAAACTGGAAATTTTCACCATAAAACAATATATAATCGCCTGAATCAAAAGATCCATCTTCTCCACCAACTACCTGAATAGCATTTTCCATCAGGTCATATTCATTGTTTTCACTGTTTAATAAAGGCAGCATATTTCCACCGTTGCCATAAATTTTTAGTTTTCTGGGGTCAATGTTGTTGACATCCATCCCCAGGCTGTTTAAAAAATTTCTGTCTATTCTGTAAACCCCGGGTTGATCAATTTTAAATTTAAACCATTGGCCGGATCTGAGTAAGGAATTTGTAAGACCTATGTTTCTTCCCGTCCCCTGTTGGGGAGATTTTGAGTAAGACACATCAAAAGCAAGCACTTTTTTATAGACACCATTTTGGTTAATGACAGGAGTGAATGTTAAATTGGTGAGTACTTTTTCACGGGCTCTGTTTGTCGAGATTGAGAACTGCACTTCATTTGGGATAAAAGATGTATCCATATTTGAAATAGCGTCAGTATTCAGATTTTCATAGCTGATATTTGTCAGCCGTACCGAACTTGGATTAGCAAAGCCGGTATCTTCCCACTGCTCAGTATACGTGTTTTCTTCAGCATTTAAATTAACAGTGCTGAAAAAATCCCCGCTATGTTGTTTGGAAACCGAAGATGTCTTGCCCCAATCAAGCACGACACGCTTTGACTGAGCCACGAGTGACAAGTTTGATAATATCAAAAATAAAAGTATGGCTTTTTTCATCATCAAAGCATTTAACGGTACATAAGAAAAGATATTATAGAATATAACCTATAAAAGATTAAAAATACAAACGGTTGTAATAATTTGCCACAACTTACGTTAGTTTGTGAGCCAGCATACATGCGGGCTGCAAATATCGAAATTTAATTTTTTAAAATAATATTGAAAATTTAGCGTTAATTACTATATTGCGAGCCCAATTTTTTCTTAACAGAAGCCATAAATATGAGAAAATCAACAGTTTTAAATCTACTAATAATTGCTATATTCAGCACATTATTATTTAGCTGTAACAAATCAAGAGATTACAAAAGTAGCTCAAGAGCTACAGGTTGGAACCTGAATGACAAAGACGGAGGTTTCCAATACAACCCCAAAGCTAAAGAACAAGAGACCGGCCCCGGCCTTGTGTTTGTTGAAGGTGGTACATTCACTATGGGTAAAGTACAAGATGACCCAATGCGTGATTGGAACAATACACCAACACAACAACACGTCCAATCCTTTTATATGGATGAAACTGAGGTAACAAACCTTATGTATTTAGAATATCTAGATTGGACCAAAAAAGTTTTCCCCCCTGAAAATGAAAATTACAGGAGAATCTATGATGGTGCATTACCTGATACCCTGGTCTGGAGAAACAGGCTTGGTTTCAATGAAGTAATGACAAATAATTATTTGCGTCACCCAGCTTATGCAGATTACCCTGTGGTGGGTGTTAGCTGGATTCAAGCAGTTGAGTTCTCAAAATGGAGAAGTGACCGTGTTAATGAGCTAATTCTAGAAAACGAGGGCTATACTAAAAGAGGAGCAAGAATTACAGATGTTGAGGCCGGAACCACTTTCAACACTCAAACATATTTGACATCGCCTACAGACGCTTATGGAGGAAATACTGAAATAACTCAAGGCGGTAAAACTTCTGAAAGATTAGTCGACAGAGATTCTACCAATCTTTACGTCCAGCTAAAAGACGGCCTGTTATTACCTGATTATCGCTTGCCAACTGAAGCAGAATGGGAATATGCAGCTTTAGGATTGGGAAGCTTAAGAAGTTACAACGTGTATAGAGGTAAAAAGAAATATCCCTGGGATGGTCAATACACACGCTCCGGAGACAGAAGAACCCGAGGCGATCAAATGGCCAACTTCAAACAAGGTGATGGAGATTACGGTGGAATTGCCGGATGGAGTGATGACGGGGCAGATATTACTGCACAGGTAAAATCATATGAGCCTAACGATTTTGGATTGTATGACATGGCCGGCAACGTTGCAGAATGGGTAGCCGATGTTTACAGGCCTATTATCGACGATGAGTTCAACGACTTCAACTACTTTAGAGGCAATGTTTATACCAAAAACGCCATAGGGGAAGACGGAAAAGTTCAAATAATAACATCAGATGATATTGTCTATGACACATTAAGTAACGGTAAAATTATAGCAAGAAACCTTCCGGGTGAAATTCTTCAGGTTCCGGTTGATGAAGAAGAAACTTACTTAAGAACTCAGTTCTCTGAAAGTGACAACAGAAACTTCAGGGATGGTGACAAGCGATCAACCCGTAACTTTCAGGCATTTAATGATCTGGATGAAGATGAATCCTCTACACGTTCAATGTACAACTCTCCAAAGCACAGTGTTGAAGCTGACACCACAGGCGGTATGGAACGTCAATATGACCAGACGAATACCAGAACAACCTTGATCAATGATGAGGTAAGGGTATATAAAGGCGGTTCTTGGAGGGACAGAAACTATTGGCTTGACCCGGCACAAAGACGGTACTTCCCACAAGATATGGCTACCGACTATATCGGATTTAGAAACGCTATGTCCCGTGTGGGATCAAAGTCGAAAGATGGAAAAAGAGCAAGAAACTAAAATCATATATAAATAAAATCAAAGCCCCTTAATTTGGGGCTTTTTTTATACCTTTATTTTATGAATATAGAGCACTTACACACGCTTTTCTTAGCTTCTACAGGTATCAGTACAGATACACGAAAAATCAAAAAAGGAAATCTCTTTTTTGCCTTAAAAGGCGAAAACTTCAACGCCAACCTCTTTGTCGAAAAAGCAATCGAACTCGGGGCCGGCCACGCAATTATAGATGAAGAAAAACATCATCTGGACAACGGAAAAACTATTCTGGTAAATGATGTGCTTTTAACATTACAGGAATTATCCACTTATCACAGAGAGCATTTAGGTATTCCTATAATAGCCTTAACAGGGAGTAATGGGAAAACCACTACAAAGGAATTGATTCATGCAGTACTCAAAGAGAAATACAATACAGTAGCGACACAAGGTAACCTAAACAACCATATAGGCGTGCCGCTAACATTATTATCCATGGATAAAAACACTGAAACAGGTGTTGTTGAAATGGGCGCCAACCATCACGGTGAAATTGCTTTTTTATGTGAACTCGCAAAACCTGATTTTGGGTATATCACAAATTTTGGAAAAGCTCACCTGGAAGGATTTGGCAGTCTGGAAGGAGTTGTACAGGCTAAAACCGAACTCTACCGGCATCTCCATAAAAATAATAAAACTGCCTTCGTCAATGCAGATGATGCCACTCAGGTTGCAAAAACAGAAAACCTAAACACAGTCACATTCAGCACTGAAAAAAATGGGGAAATCAATATTAAATTAACAGAGCAAAATCCTTTCCTCTCTGTAACTTTTCAAGAGGTTCAAATAAAGAGCCGGTTGACAGGAATTTACAATTTATCAAACCTTGCTGCTGCAATAGCAATAGGGTCTTACTTTGAACTTACACCCACACTAATAAAGACAGGAATTGAAAGTTATTCCCCGACAAACAACCGCTCACAGTTTTTGACCAAAGACACAAATACCATTTTAATGGACGCATATAATGCCAATCCTACAAGTATGCAGGCCGCAATAGAAAATTTTGCACAGCTCAATGCTCCAAATAAAATTGTTTTTCTGGGAGATATGTTTGAACTGGGACCTGACTCCCCATTAGAACACGAAGAAATTGCAAAACTGGCAGGAGAAAAAAAATTCCAAACCGTATACCTCGTAGGAGAGAATTTCCATCAAACACAAATTCAAGATGAAAGCATTATAAAATTAAAGTCTTTTGAAGCTTTAAAAGAAATACTGGAAACTACCAAAATAACAAACGGCAATATTCTTATCAAAGGCTCAAGGGGAATGGCTATGGAGCGTATTTTAGACTTAATCTGATAAATTCAGAACACTGTAAAAACAAAAAAATCTATGCTTGCACATAGATTTGTTTTGTGGGTCATACTGGATTCGAACCAGTGACTTCTACCCTGTCAAGGTAACACTCTGAACCAACTGAGTTAATGACCCAAAATAATTGACTAATTTAATAAAAAAACCCACACTAGTGTGCGGGTTTAAATTGCTGTGGGCGATGAGGGATTCGAACCCCCGACCCCCTCGGTGTAAACGAGGTGCTCTGAACCAACTGAGCTAATCGCCCGCTCTTTCACTAAGCGGATGCAAATATAGATGACTTTTTCATTCCGCACAACATATTTTTTAAAAAATTCAAATAATTTCTGCTACTACAAAAGTACTCCCCCCCACAAATATCAAATCATCTTTATGTGCAGTTTTAAAAGCAATATTATACGCCTCCTGAACTGACTCATATCCTTTGCCTTTCAGGTTGTGAGACAATGCTTTTTCAACCAAAACAGCCATCTCCATGCCCCTGGGGATATCAGGCTTACAAAAATAATAAACTGCATCTTTTGGAAATAAAGCCAGAACAGCGTCCACATCTTTATCTGATACAAAACCGATGACCATATGAAGCTTTTGAAAGGTTTCTTCCTGCAATTGCCTTAAAACATAACCCAGGCCCTCTTTATTATGTGCAGTATCACATATAACTTTAGGCTGCTCATTCAAAACGTGCCACCTTCCCAAAAGTCCGGTATTCTTCACAACATTGAGCAAGCCTTTTTTAATGTGCTCATCAGAAAACTGAAACAAACTATGCTTTTGCAACATATGTATGGAAGCCAAAACAGTTTGTTTGTTCTTGATCTGATAGTTTCCTTTTAAATCTGTATCATAGTTTTTAAATTGCTGTGCTTCCGCGAAAGCGATTTCTGCATTTTTTTCCAATACAACCGCCTCAAACACGGCTTTTGTTTCCGGTGTTGCTTCACCTATAACAACAGGAATCTTTTCTTTGATAATCCCGGATTTCTCTTTAGCTATAGCCGAAAGTGTATCTCCCAAAAAAGCTGTGTGGTCCATTCCAATATTTGTAACAACCGAAATTTCAGGAACAATAATGTTTGTGCTATCAAGGCGCCCCCCCATTCCTACTTCTATAATGGCGACATCCACTTTTTGATTGCTGAAATAATAAAAAGCAAGCCCCACGGTCATTTCGAAAAAAGACAGGGAATGATTTTCAAAAAAAGATTTGTGTTTTTTTATAAAGGTTGTAACAGTTCTTTTCGGAATCATCTCTCCATTAACCTTTATGCGTTCCCTGAAGTCCTTCAAATGAGGCGAAGTGTAAAGTCCCACTTTATAACCGGCTTCCTGCAACACAGACGCCAGCATATGGCTTACTGAGCCTTTGCCGTTTGTGCCGGCAACGTGGATACTCTTAAATTTTCTTTCGGGATTGCCCAAATGTGAAGCCAAAAGAATCGTGTTGCTCAAATCTTTCTTATAAGCAACACCTCCCACCCGTTGGTACATGGGAAGCTGGGCATAGAGCCAATCTAAAGTTTCTTGATAATTGATCGCAGGTAATTTTATTATTCTGACAAACTGAACTTGTAAATAATTCTCCCTATTTGTCTGGCAGGGGCCTTTTCATCAGCGTTGAATTTAGTTTCCATCGCTGCCCTTCTTGCGGGGTCAAGCAAACATTTTGAATTGTTTGTGGTTCCTTTCACACCGGGAATGGCTTTTATGACATTTCCGCTTCTGTCAACATCAATATCAACAACAACGGTACCTTCCTGATTGCAATCCTGCACAATGATTTTTTTAACAATTGCTTTACGCCCACCCAAGAGATAATTCCCATCACCGTCAAGCCCTTTGCCTATCCCATAGTAATTTGATGCATTTGGGTCCCCGTCGGGGCTGCCCTTATCACCGGCTTTGGTGTCATCTCCCTCACCACTCTGTGCGGTTCCTTCCTGTTTGGGGGCATTCAGAATACTTGAAAGTGCATCAGTAGTAGATTTGTCCGGTTTGGGTTCTACTTTTGTCTGCTCTTTAGGCTCCTCTTTTACAGGCGTTGTAACCTCTTTAGGCTTTTCTTCTTTTTGTATTACGGGAGCTTCTTCTGTTTCCTGTGTAACAACGTCTTCTTCAACCTGGGTTTCTGGTTGAGACTCTGTCTGAGGTGTGGTTTCTGAGGGTGATGTTTGGACGTTCTCCAAGGGTTGAACGTCACCACTTCCAAAATCTGTAGTACCAAAATTCACCGCGATTCCCTGCTCAATTGGCGGATCAAAATATTTTAAACCAATAAGAAACAACAACAGCAGGATTACCACATGGATTACTACCGTGATGGCAAAACTTTTCTTTTCTTCTTTGGTTTCCAGTAAACTCACTGATATGTTTTTATTAAATATTTAATTCTAATCTAATTTGGTTTTACCGCCAAAACAATTTTATACCTGTTCCTGTTGGCAATGTCCATAATTTTCACAGCGTGTTCAATTGGAACTCCCTCTTCTGCCCTTAAGATAATAGTGGGTTCCGTTTGGCCTTGTAGTTGAGCTTTAATCGCATTTTCAACAGCTTGCTCACCTACACGCTCTTTGTTTACATAATAATCAAGGTCCTTTGTAATGCTCACTGATATATTTTCCTGATGGGTTGTTTTTCCTTTTGCTTTCGGCAAAATTAAATCAAGCGCATCGGGTGTGATGGCAGGCGATGTCAACAGGAAAAAAACCAACAATAAGAAAACGATGTCAGTCATCGAACTCATACTGAACGTGGCATCTATTTTATTTCTTCCGCGTAACTTCATATTATGAAGGTTCGTTTAATAAGTCTAAAAATTCAACAGCATTAGCTTCCATACTGTGAACCACTTTGTCTGTCCTAACTACTACGTGGTTGTATGCCATATATGCAATAATACCCACAATTAATCCGCCAACAGTTGTGGTCATCGCTGTATAAATACCCTCTGCAAGCTGGCCCATTTCGGCTTGACCACTACTGGTTGCAAGTTGATGAAAGGCAAGAACCATACCGATTACCGTTCCCAAAAAACCAATCATAGGTGCTGCTCCTGAAATGGTAGCAAGAACACTAACATTTTTTTCAAGTTTATAAACCTCCAGACGACCGGCATTCTCAATGGCCGTGTTGATGTCTTCCAGCGGACTTCCAATTCTGGAGATTCCTTTTGCCGTTAAACGTGCCACGGGAGAATTGTTTTGCGCACATAGGATTTTAGCCCCCTGTAAATTTCCTGAAGCTACCTGCTCCCTGATTTGGTTCATAAAATTCTTGTCAATTTTTGAGGCCGCTTTGATAGCAAAAATCCTTTCGAAATAAATGTAAACAGCCACAAAGAGCAGTACAAAAAGAATTCCAATGATGATGATAGCCCCCGGGCCACCGTTCATAATTAGTTCAAAAACAGATAGGGTTTTTTCAACCGATTCCGGGTCGAGCTCCTGAAGGTTTTCATCTGCGCCTTCTTGCAAAAGAGATGTTAGCATAAGTGTGATTTTGTTAATGATAAACGATGATTGGTATACAAAATTGTAATAAATTCTAAATTAGTTGCTTTAAAGCAATTTCAAAAGCCGTCCTGCTGATTCCCGTTTTTTTGCTGCTATTGTCAAAGGTGTTTTGAATGGCATTTTTAATGGTCATAGATGTGTCGTTGAAGATGGCTTCATCTGTCATTTGTACACGTCTTTCCATAAAATAGGCAAACACTCGTGCCATACCACAATTTGCGATAAAATCGGGTATTAAACTCACTTTGGCATCTGTGGCTTCCATAATGGACCCAAAGAAAATTTCTTTATCGGCAAATGGCACGTTGGCACCGCTGGAAATTACTTCCAATCCGGATGCAATCATCGTATCAATCTGCTGTTGGGTAACCAGGCGTGACGCGGCACAAGGCGCAAAAACTTCTGCCTGAAGATTCCATATGCGTTCGTTGATCTCGTCAAAAGGAATCATCTGATCAGACACCAAGGTATTGCCGTCCTTATTGAGGAACAACTGTTTGATTTCTTCAAAGGAGAATCCGTTTTCATTGATTACACCTCCTGCCCTGTCAATAATCCCAACAACGTTAGCACCCATTTGGGCAAGATAAAAAGCTGCTGCAGATCCTACATTCCCAAAACCCTGAACAATCGCGCGTTTTCCTCTTACATCGCCGCCATAAATATCATAAAAATGACGCACGGCTTCAGCAACACCATAACCGGTAATCATATCTGCCACGGTGTATTTTCTGTTGATATCAGGTGAGTAATTATCATTCTCCAAAACCTTAATAACGCCTTGCCTCAACTGACCAATGCGGTTGATTTTATCTGCTTCGGTGGGTTGAAAATGTCCCGAAAAAACGCCTTCCTGCGGATGCCAAACACCACAATTCTCAGTAATGGGAATTACTTCATGGATTTCATCAACATTCAAATCGCCACCGGTTCCATAATAAGCTTTCAAAAGTGGGGATACTGCCTTGTACCATCTTTCAAGCACACCTTTTTTTCGGGGGTCATTTGGGTCAAAATTTATTCCGGATTTTGCCCCGCCTATTTCCGGGCCCGAAACCGTGAATTTCACTTCCATGGTTTTTGCAAGTGAAAGCACTTCGTTTTGGTCTAAACCCACTCTCATACGCGTTCCGCCGCCGGCAGCACCACCTCGCAGTGAGTTTATTACAGTCCAGCCTTGGGCTTCAGTTTCAGGGTCATTCCAGTGAAAAACAATTTCGGGTTCTTTATTTTCAAATTTTTGAAGTAATTCTTTCATGAATAATAGTTTATGGAAGTATCTTGTCAAATTATAATTTTGCGTCACAAATATAAAAACTTAACGGGGTTTGATATGGGTTTTATGGATTTTTTGGGAGTAAAAAGAAAATAAAATCAAAACCTGTAAACCTCTCCGGAAGAATGATCTCTTTCTGCTCCTGTCACACTTGCCAGACAATTGACTTCACCCCGCAATTTCAATACACCCAGCAAGCCAAAAACCAAGGCTTCTTTATACTCAATCACTTGATTTGAGGGCATGATAAGTTTCAGGTTTTTGTGACTTTTTATCCTCTTAAGCAGGTAAGAATTATAAGCACCGCCACCGGTTACCAGTACTGATGTATCTTTATTAAATGTGTTTGCCAGCTGGATGGCAACATGTTCAGTAAAAGTGTGTAAGAGGTCTTCTGTACTTGCTTGTGTTTTTTCCAAAATGGGAAAGATGTTTTTTTGAACCCATTCCAAGCCCAAGGATTTTGGTGGCGAAAGCCTGTAAAACCCCAGCGCATTGAGTTCTTGCAAAAGTCCGGGAAGTAAGGTTCCCCTTTCTGCCAACTTCCCCCCTTCATCAAAAGGAACGCCCAGACGTTCTGCCAAAACATTCAAAACGATATTTACAGGGCAAATATCAAAAGCAATCCTCTTGTTTTTTTCTTCATAAGAGACATTGGCAAATCCACCCAGGTTGAGACAATAATCATATTCCGGAAAAAGCAATTGATCCCCGATAGGAACTAACGGAGCTCCCTCTCCCCCTAACGCCACATCCTGCGCCCTGAAATCACAAACAACAGTTTGTTGAATATGCGTTGCCAGTTCCGGCAGGTTGCCAATTTGAAGTGTGACGCCCTTTTCAGGTTGATGTAAGATGGTATGTCCGTGAGAGCAGACCACATCAATCCCATTTCCCGCGTAGGCGGGAATCTCGTGAATAGATTTGATAAAGTTTGATATAACTCCGCCAAGATACTGAGTGTAGTCTTTGTCTAATGTCTGTAATTCTTCACCATTAAGATAAATTCCGTTTTGCAGGCGTTTTCTCCACGCTTCAGTATAAGGAATGGTAACAGCTTTATGAATTTTATAGCTCCAGCTATCGCTTTTCGCGAAAGCGATATAGGCCAGATCAATACCGTCAAGCGAGGTACCGCTCATTATTCCGATAACGTTGTAGCTTTCTGTCTTCATTTTTGGTAAAATTAACGGTATTAATTGAAAATATGATGCTAAAAAAGTATCTTTGTGCACCTTTTACAAACACACTTTTAAACTCCACACTATGGATTTCAATCTATCTGAAGAACATATCATGATACGCGATGCGGCGCGTGATTTTGCAAAAAACGAATTACTCCAAGGCGTCATTGAACGCGACAACAAACAGGAATTCCCTGCTGAACAAGTCAAAAAAATGGGTGAACTCGGCTTTATGGGAATGATGGTACCGCCCGAATATGGCGGAAGCGGAATGGACACGGTTGCATATGTTCTGGCGATGGAAGAAATTTCAAAAATAGATGCTTCTGCATCTGTGGTGATGTCTGTAAACAACTCTTTGGTATGTTATGGGCTTTATGCCTTTGGTACCGAGGAGCAAAAACAAAAATATCTAGTACCCCTTGCCTCAGGTCAAAAACTGGGGGCCTTTTGTCTTTCAGAACCTGAAGCGGGCAGTGATGCGACTTCACAAAAAACAACCGCGATTGACCACGGTGACCACTATATCCTTAACGGAACCAAAAACTGGATTACAAACGGAGGCAGTGCAGACTATTACCTTGTGATTGCACAAACTGATCGTGAAAAAGGCCACAGAGGCATCAATGCTTTTATCGTTGAAAAAGGATGGGAAGGTTTTGAAGTAGGTCCAAAAGAGGACAAATTGGGCATACGCGGAAGCGACACTCACACGCTGAACTTCAATGATGTTAAAGTGCCAAAAGAAAACCGAATTGGTGAAGACGGCTTTGGTTTTAAATTTGCGATGAAAACACTTTCCGGCGGACGTATTGGTATCGCTGCACAGGCATTGGGTATCGCCGGTGGCGCTTACGATCTGGCACGGGAATATTCAAAAATAAGAAAAGCCTTTGGCACTGAAATTTGTAACCACCAGGCTATTGCGTTCAAACTGGCTGATATGCTTGTGGAAATTGAATGCGCAAGACACCTTGTGATGAAAGCTGCCTGGGAAAAAGACCAGGGACTCAACTATGATATGAGTAGTGCTATGGCAAAACTCAAGGCTTCTGAAGTAGCGATGAAAGTGAGTGTGGAAGCAGTACAAGTACACGGAGGAAACGGCTATGTAAAAGAATACCACGTAGAGCGCCTGATGCGTGACGCCAAAATCACACAAATCTATGAAGGCACCAGTGAAATACAGAAAATTGTGATTTCGAGAGGGCTTTTAAAAGAGTAAAATTATTTAAAACAAAAAACCCCAATCTTGTTAGATTGGGGTTTTTTGTTTTCTAAATTTTTTACTTTTTCACAACAATCTTCTTCACCAAGCGCCTACCTTCAACCTCCATGGCTATAAAATAAACCCCGCCGGGCAACTCACTCACATCAAACCGTGGTGTCTCAATCTCCTCTTGCTCAAAAGTTTTAACCTGTTTGCCTTGAAGGTCATACAATACAATGTTTTGCAAGCTGGCAAAAGGGCTTTCAATAAAAAACTCCTTTGCTGTTGGGTTAGGGTAAATGCTAATTTCTTCCTCAGGATGGTCAAAATTAGGCACATTCAAAACCACATCATCTTCTAGGGGAGCACTAAATGTAAGAGTTGCGCTGTCTGTCATATCTTCAGGATCAAATTCACAAGGTAAAGAAGGTATTTCTTCATATACCTCACAAACTAAAGAATAATTTTCAGGTATAGTTGGTAAAACAATTTCCCTTTCAGTAGTCACATAAGATACTCCTGTTGCAGCATTCCCAAATAAGCATATCTTTAATGTTATTGTATTATTATTTATATCGTAAACTTCTTCTTGATAGAAATGACCATGATTATGTCCGGTTGTAACAAGCACATTAATAGTATTTTCAGCAGCTGTAGGCGAAATTATAATTTCAGTTATTACAAATTGAGAATAACCAGTACAAAATATAAGTAGAATAAATATGTGTATAAACTTTTTCATAACTTTTAGTTTTTAATTAAATTTTTAGTATCCACAATGTCACCATCACATACCAAAGCAACGATATAATAGCCACTGCTGTATGATGAAACATCAATTACTGTAGTATTTTCTTCAGTATCGAGCATATAATTTTGAGAAGTATTGTTGCCAATAATCATTAAATAAGCGGTATCAGCAGTTTCTGAATTATAATTAACAGTTAAAAAATCAATGGCGGGGTTTGGTGTTAAAGATAAAATTGAAAATGGGGATATGGCAATAGTGACCTCATCATAATCCTTAAACCCATCTGCCTCAGCTATTACTTCTAATTGGTATTGTTGTGTAATTTCAGGTGATAAGGTAATTTCTGTACCTGTATGTATTAAATTCCCATTATAATCATACCAATTGTAAACTGCGGCTTCATATATATCAGTGGCAGTAAGGGTAACACTTTCATCATTATTTATCATCATATCATCACCTCCATCTGCAGTGAAGGAGTTTCTGGGTTGTTTTCTTACCAAATAAGTTTCACCACCCAAAATACTATCAGTTACCGCATCTCGTTGAATGACATAATATGTGAATTCATGTTTGTCGTCCACTTCTTTGACCAAAAAGTTAAAATCAAGATGCAAGGTAGCAATAGTGTTGGCAGGTATAATGACATTATTGAGCCGGGCACTATCACCTAAAATAATCTTTGTATGGGAGGTAGATTTATAATCATCTAAATTCTCCTTGCTTTCTCCTCCATTGGTCCATCCTTGCCATAACACATCATCCATTGTTACAGTTACTTCAGCAGCCTCATAAATAGCCTTGCCTGTTTCTGTACTTTTTTTCTTAAATTCCAGGATAAAAGGCTTGGCTACGATGTCATTATTTCCAATTCCTACTGTGGCGCCTGTAAAACCGGGATTTAAAGGATCGATATCAACAATAGTTAAGTTTTTCCAGGCAATATTGTTATTATTTGAAACATTTGTGGGCAGGAATGGTACTTCCGGGAAAGTCATGGGGTCTTGACCGGACTCAATTCTTGCCAGCAGACAAAAGTGCCAGGGGTTATCATTATCAAGATAATCATCAGGGTTGGGCACCAACCACGGAATTGATAAAACTATTTCTTCTCCGGGTGCTAAAACCGGTATAATAATATCACCTACCTCATCACCCATTACAACCCCATCAATAATTAAAGAACCATCCCAGTGGTCATCCCACAACAACGCAGTATTTGCTTTTGCCCAATATAACTTTAACACATCATTCCCTGAGGAAGTAGCACAACTTTTATTAGTTACTCGAGTATATATGTAGTTGGGGTCCACAGGGTCGTATTCAGGGTTCTGGTGAGAATCTATACCATCTTCTTCATTTCGAACCCATATATCGGTACTTTCCCATAAAATTTCAGTTGTAGTGTTAGGTTCCAATCCAAAATCGTCTATACCATCCTTGACCATAAGATCCAAACCTACCGACCCCATTTGTTCTGCCAACACCACGGCTGCATGGGCATCCAGCAAGCCATAACCCACTTCTTCATTCCAACTCCCATTAGGTCTGTCATTATAGTTTTCAAATGTGTACGTAGATAATTTTTGCGAAGTGCTTTCCAGTATATTATTAACTTGGCTCAGGCTTAGGCATGGATTTACAGACAATATCAAAGCAACAACACCACTTACATGAGGTGCAGCAAAAGAAGTCCCCTCAATTACCCCAATAGTATTATTATCAAAGGTGGTAGTTATTTCCACACCCGGGGCCACAAGATCAAGTTCCGGTCCATAAGCAGACTCACCAGGTGGAGCTAGCATGGTAAATATCCCTCGGTCCCCAAATTTATCAATTGCCCCTACAACCACAATATCCGGGTGAAAATAAGCCGGATAATTAATAGCCGCTTGATTTCCGGCTCCAAAAACCACAAGGGTGCCTAATCCGCTTCTTCCCTCTACCATAGCATCTTCTATTGCATTTTCCAATAGTGCACTATGAAAATAATCATAATAATTTCCACCTCCGTCACCCCAAGAATTATTGATTACATCAGCACCATTTTGCCACGCCCAGTTAATACCATTTGCCAATTCTTCTGATATAACAGTATTGGGCAGTTCAGGAACTAAATGATGGTAAACCCTCATTATTTGTGTATTTGGTGATACCCCTGAAATAAATATGCCATTATCCTTGACAGCACCTATAACGCCTGCTACTGCTGTACCATGAGTCCCATAGGTAGAAGTGATTCCACCTGTTGAATCGTATTCATTGGGTAATAAGTTTGCTGAAAGATCAATATGCGTACTATCTATCCTACTATCAACTACTGCAACAATTGTATTTACTCCTTCTGTAATATTCCACGCATCACATATATTGATATCCACATTTGAGCTTGTAGTATTATTTAGCCCCCATTGATCTACAAAATCCGGGTCATTTGCACACAGCGTTTCAAATTTAAAAATAAAAGCAGGATCAACCTTATCAAAAGAATTGGTTTCATAAAAAATATTTGTCAATTCCACGGTTGTATATAATGTTGAAGGCCTGACCATTAATTTATACCATAAGGGCATAAATTCATTCGCACCTATTATATCAACATCATAATTATTTGCAAGGCTTTGCAAGACACTTACATCTGCAGCTTGATTGAGTTTAACATAAAAGATATCTGATGTGCCTATAGAGTTATTTACTCCCCTGTTAAAATGGGGAGCCACTACATTCACACCTGGAATGTTTTTAATGCTTGCAATTGTGCTCAAATAATTCATTTCAGTAGGTGTAGAAATAAAATTTAGCTCAGCCCAATACTTTGGTGATGAGTCTGTAGTATCATATTCCCACAAATCAAAAACTTGAAAGCCATAAGGTAGAATATCTCTTCCATCAAAAGAATCGGTTACAATAATATTCAAATAGGAGCGGTTTATTTCTAAATCAACCTTTTTATCATTGTAATAATAAAAATCACTTTGAGCAAACACTATGCTTTTAGAAAAAAGCATAAAAACACAAAAAAAGAGAAGTTTAATTTTATAGAATCGGTCTTTCGGCCTGCGAATGTGTGTGTGTGTGTGTGTGTTTAGTTGTTTGCTTCAGATTCATAAGAATTGGTTTTGGTTGGTTGTTAATTTTCTTCAAGATAGTAAAAAATATTTATATGTTAATTTTGTCAACATATAAATACAACCTACATAAAGAAATTCCACACAATCCCAAACCTGATTTTCCAGTCACGATACGGATAGCCCGGGGCAGAGAAATAGTTTTTCTCACCAAACATCGCATTAAAATGTTCCCACTTGATGTATATGCGTGTCTGGCTTATTTTGGCATTGACAAATATATCAGCCAGCGGGAAGTCGCCAAACTCCCGGCCGTTTTGCACGTAAAACTCAGCGAGCACCGGGTCATACCCATTCATTTCATAGGAAGTGAAATATTTACCCGTGATACCGGTTTGTAAAAAGAGGGCATCCTTAAAAAAGTGGTTTGAATAATACACACTTGCACGTCCTATCAATTCAGGTGCTTTAAATACGTCCTGTCCATCGAGGATACTCTGGTAAGTAAGCCGTGCATTCAATGAAAACTTTCCGAAATCAAATTGGCGACGGGCTTCTACTTTCAGATAGTTTACCCGACCGTCATATTGAAACGGCATGGTGGTGGTATCGGTTTCAGTTCGCGCATAATAAGTATAATCTTCAATTCCGGTATAACTCACAGAGGCATCGAGCAATTTGTTTGACTCAAGGTCAAACTGGAGGTGCTGGGTTTTTACATTCCTAAAACCATTTTGCCAGTTGTAATTAATATAATCACTCTGGTAGAGCAGAAAATTATAATCAGGTGCGACGGAGTTGATGTGCACGGTAGCTTTAGCCTTGTTATTCTCATCCAACTCATAAGATGCCTGCCCAAGAATGTAATTGCCCTCAAAGTCGCCTGCCATATTGAGTGCTGCTTTTCCAAAAAGTTCAAAACCGCGATACTCCTTGCGATAAGATGCTCCTGCCTCTATGACGTTGCCTTTGATTCGGTTTGTAATACGCTCATCATCAAGAATCAAAACCGAATTGTAGCCGTAGTTAAAATCAGTATACCCAAGCGAAAACCGAATGTTTCCCAGTATATTATTGTCAAAATCAGCATAAGCCTGTGCGTAAAATTCTTCAAGTGTCACGCGGTCCCTAAGGTTGTCACGCGCATAAGAAGGTCCAAATTCCTCGAATGGGTTATCCTGATCAAATTGATAGAATTTATCTTCTAAACTCAGGATGTTGCCCAGTTTTAAGGAAGTGTATGAGGTGGAGTCGCGATAATTGATAAAAGCATAATCATGTTCCAAGTGAAAGCGCTTTCCTTCGAGGGTGTTTTGGGCATCTTCAAATTTGACTTCCAAACGTCCGCGATCTCTAAAGTCAGGGTCGTCATTGATAAAAAAAGGGATAAAGTTATCTTTAACACCACCGTTTTCTTCATTTAAAAGATCCTGAAAAACGATATGCGTCCTTACCTTATAGCGCCGGTTTTTGGTATGATAGTTTGACGTAAACCTGAAATTCCCTGTACTGGTGAGTATGTTTTGATAGTTCCCCAGCGATCGCACCCCTTTATAAGCAATTGAAAAATTAAACTGTTCTGACGTATTGATGGTAAAAAATGCATCGAGTTGTTGCCCTTGCTCAAAAGCTGTTTTGAAATACAACTCTGTGAGCGGTGTGGGAACGTGATAATAGTTGATATCTTCAATTTCCATATAATTGAAATGCCGTGCCCGGGCACCAAGGCGGGGCATTAAGCGCACATCGCTAAAGTCATGAGCGAGTGTGTTATATGTTTGACCCACGTTTGAAAACGGAAGCAACTCATAAATATCACGTCTCAGGTAATTGTATTTATAATCTTTGGCTATGGTGAGCGTGGTATCAACATAAGTGGTGTCACGCTCATGCGAAATGATTTTATACTCGGTAATCGGGGGTTTTTCACCTTCAAAATTAACATTGGTGTCACCCATGGTGTTTTGCCCTCCAATATTGGTATTTACCTGGGTATCCTGTTGCTGAATAACGGGAAGGTCTCTGTCCTGTGAAAAAAGCAATGCTGTACTTAGGAAAAATAAGAGAAAAGCAACTGTTTTTTTCATTCGGATTTTTAAATTGTAAAAGTTTACGAGCGCAAAGTTATTTATTTTAACGCAAAACCGTACTTTTAATTTTTAAATGTTACAATTAAAAATACACCCTGACAAACTAGAATGCGGAACCGACGAGGCCGGAAGGGGTTGTCTTGCCGGCCCTGTTACTGCCGCAGCCGTCATTTTACCCGATGCATTTGTCAATACAATCCTCAATGACAGCAAGCAACTTTCGCTGCTAAAGCGAAACAATCTCAAAACCCTCATTGAACAGGAAGCCCTCGCTTACAGCATCTCCCACGTGATGATGGACGAAATAGACAAAATCAATATCCTGCAAGCCTCCATCACCGGAATGCACCGCGCCATACAACAACTCACAACCCAACCCGAATTCATAGCCGTTGACGGAAACAAATTCAGGCCTTATGAAAAAATCCCTTTTGAATGTGTGGTAAAAGGCGATGCCAAATTTTTACACATTGCTGCGGCTTCGGTTTTGGCGAAGACCTATCGCGATGCTTTTATGGAAAAGATTCACGAGAAATATCCTATGTACAACTGGAAACAAAACAAAGGCTACCCCACAGCCGAACATCGTGAGGCTATAAAAAAATATGGTATTACAAAATATCACCGCAAAAGTTTTCGTTTGTTGCCTGAGCAACTGGAACTCGATTTTAAAGAAAACCAAGAGTCGATATAATGAAAATGACTATTTATGGTCTTACCTTAATCCATATATTTGCATTAAACCTTGCACCATATGAAAAAAGTATTGTTGTTTTTGCTGCTCATTACCCTTTTAGGATGTAGTTCAGATAAAGATAAAGTTGGTGACCTTACCCACTACCTACCTGAGGAAGCTTCATTTATCATTCGCAGCACTAATTTTTCAACCCTTTCTTCAGACATAGAAAACAATGCTTTTCTGTCGGTTTTTTCAAAAATGCCTTTTTACACATATTTTGAAGACCATCTGGCTTTTTCAAGTTACCTCAACCCGGTATCTGAGGTTTTGATCAGCAGTGTTTCAGAAAACGACAGCACACATCATTATACCCTGACCATAAGACAACATCCTGATCTTTTTGCATTGGATTCCATTCAGGATAAAACGGTTGAAACCCTTTCTTATGAAGACATTTCGCTACAGCGCATCACCCTGGAGTCAGGAATTGTTTTTACCACGATGGTTGACAGTGTGTTTATGGCCAGTTCGTCTCAAAAAGTGCTCGAATCCATTCTGCTTAAGCGAAAAAATAAGAATTTAAAACCCATCAACGCTTCTTTTGAAAAAGCCTACAGCACATTGGGAACCCAGGAAACATCACTATTGCTTAACGGAAAAAAGCTTACTGAAACTTTTCAAAACCTCCTTCCTGAAGCTGAAAAACTTCCGGAGTTTGCTTCCTGGATTTCACTTGATTCAGAGATTCAACCCGGACATATTAAAGTAAACGGCATTGCACTGGCACAAGACAGTATCCCGCAATTGCTTAATGTTTTTAGAGGAACTAATCCTCAAAAAAACCTGTTGGCAATGGTCACGCCCACTTCAGCCTCGGGCCTGGTTTCTTATACCTATGATGACTATGATATTATAGAAAAGAACCTGAAACCTTTCCGGAAGCAATATGACAGCCTTACAACCCCACGCATGCTTTTTGCTTCGTTAAACGAAATAGGTGTTATCTCTACAACCACAGAAAAAATTATTGCACTTCACGCAATCGATGGTATCATCACAGATGAATTGCTTGAGCCACACACTGAAAACCAGGGAGAGTTCAGGGAGATACCAATCAAAAGGCTCAAGGATTCCACCCTGTTTAAAAATGCATTTGAACCGCTTATTACCACCACACCAAAATATGGCGCACAGATAAATGAATTTTTTGTTTTCGCAGAAAAGGTTGAAACCCTAGAAGAAATCATCACCCAGTCTTTGAACGAAACTACATTGGGCCACCTGCCTTATTATGAAGAACATATGGCACAACTCAGCAGTGAGAGTTCAATCCTTTTTATTGCTCTCTTACCCAATATGAAAGATTCAGCCGCAACTAAGGTTTCATCAGAAAATCAGCAAAAAACCCGTGACCTCCAATTTGGAAGTCACCGCCTTGCAGCATTGCAGTTTGTTTATGACAACAATTTTGCGCACGTTAACGGCATCACGAGAGAAAGTCAATCCCAAAGTAGAAGTACCGGTGTTTCACAGGTTTTTGCCATCAATTTGGAAAATGAACTTTTAAGCCGTCCGCAGTTTTTTACCAACCATATCACCAAAGGAAAAGATATTGTTGTTCAGGATGTGGCTAACAAGCTGTATTTGATTTCCGCAAACGGAAAGGTGCTATGGAGCAAACAACTTGAGTCCGCTATTTTGGGAGATGTTCAAGAAGTTGATTTGTTAAAAAACGGGAAGTATCAGCTGGCCTTTACAACTAAAAACAACTTTTATGTTTTGGACCGAAACGGAAAAGAGGTCGCTCCGTTTCCATTGAAGTTCAGGGATGACATCACGCAGCCTCTGGCGGTTTTTGATTATGACAACAAGCGTGACTATCGTTTTGTCATCACCCAGGGAAGCGAAGTTCTAATGTATGACAATAAAGGAAAAAGCGTGAGTGGCTTTACTTTTAAAAAGGCAGGTTCAAAAGTTGTACTTCCGCCAAAACATATCAGAATTTCAAATAAAGATTATATCCTCATAGCCGAAGAAAACGGCAAACTAAACATCCTGCACCGCACGGGTCAAAGCAGGGTTGGTGTGAGCAGCAAATTTGATTTTGGCGAAAGCCAAATCTATACAGAAGACAATGCCTTTGTATTTCTAACTTCCAAAGATGAAAAAATAAGCATTGACCAAAACGGAAAAGTAAGCACTCAGAACTTGTCTTCATCCTCCAAAAATGTAGTATGGGAAATTTCCCGAAACACAAAAGCCACTCTTGATGATAACATTTTACGCATCAATAACCAAAAAGTGGAATTGCCTTTTGGATTATATACAGCACCAAAAATATCGTTTAGTAACCGTCGCATCCTTGTTTCAATTACCGATTTACAACAGCAGCGAACCTATGTTTACAATTCGCTTGGGGAGTTGCTTTCCAATTTTCCGGTGTATGGTACTTCCATTATGGAACTGGGGGATGCCACAAACAACGGCAGACCCAATGGCGTTGTAAAAGGAGCTTCAAAAGAAGTGGTGATGTATGAGATTAATTAGGTTTTGATAAAATCTGATTTAAATCAAGGAAAGAGCTATCGCCTTCTGAGGTATTTGTAGAAGAAGAATCCTCCAATCAACATACAAACTGCGGCAATAAAGGCTATCAAAGGAAGTATAAAAGAAAGGATGCTCATCACAACAGCTGATACCGTTTCTATAGTGGACACAATAAAATTACCCGTTCCGGCTGTTGTCCCAGAAGAAGTAGCCCGCGCTGCAGTTGTTGACAGTCCTATAGTCGCTGCGGTTCCTCCACCGGCTATAATGGCAAGGCTCCAGGTTAACATTTCAGGCATATCAACAAGTTGTGATGCAACCAGCAGCGTGCCTGCAATGGCAGCTAGAGGAACTGCAAGCGTATCAAGAAGATTATCAATAAATGGAATGTAGTATGCCAGGATTTCAACTAGGGTAGCCACACCTAATGTGATTAATGCCGCCCAACTTCCCAACCACAAAAAATCTTCAGACAAGGTATCCATCCCCAAATAGTCGCCAAGGTTAAAGTGAATGGCTAGGCTTAATGCAAACAAGGGTAAAAACACCCTGAAGCCGGAAGCAGCCGCAAGGCCGATTCCCAGAAATAGACCGATGAGAGTTGTGGACATTTCAGCTGTTACAAAATCCATTTTAGTAAAATTAAATTAAGCGTTTTGCTTTACTCCTAAAATTTCAACTTCAAAAAGGTTGTTGAAATGTTTAAGCAATTTTTCCTTGACTTCTTCCATGGATACTTCTTTTACACCCAGCTCCACGTGGAGAGAGGTAACTGCCTTTTCCTTGATTCCGCATGGAATAATGTTGTCAAAATAACCAAGGTCTGCATTGACATTAAAAGCAAAGCCGTGCATGGTCACCCATCTGCTGGAGCGCACGCCCAAAGCGCAAATCTTTCGTGCAAACGGAGTGCCCACTTCAAGCCACACCCCGGTTTCACCGGGAGAACGTTCTGATTTGATGTTGTATTCAGCAAGTGTAAGGATAACCATTTCTTCTAAATAGCGAAGGTATTTGTGGATATCTGAAAAAAAGTTTTCGAGGTCTAAAATGGGATAGCCCACCACCTGACCGGGTCCGTGATAAGTGATGTCTCCTCCCCTGTTGATTTTATAAAAAGTTGCATTTTTCTGTGCAAGTTGCTCTTCATTGACAAGCAGGTTGCTCATATCACCACTTTTACCCAGTGTGTAAACATGAGGGTGTTCTACAAAAAGAAAATAATTTTGGGTTTCCAAACCGGCATTTTCCCTTCTGTTTTTAACTTTAGTATCAATAATGGATTGAAAAAGGGTTTCCTGATAATCCCAGGTTTCTTTATAATCTTTTGAGCCCAGATCCTCAACTATTACTTTTTTATTCATATTACAAAGGTACAGAGGTTTGAAGATTTGTGGTGTTAGATTTTAGATAAATTTCAACAACAAGGTTGAACACTTTTCCTTCTTGCTTTTATAAAAATCTATGTTTAATTATCGAAGACAACCTCTATGTCAAGCACATCAGGATTTTTTAAATACTCAAGATATTCAGCCTGATAGTAAAGTGTTTTTCTGTCTTGGCTTAAAGTAGCGTCTTGCTGGGAAACCGTTTTTATTGTTTTAGGAAATGTGTAGGTTAATTTATAAAGGGCACCGCCCATCATCATTTCCATATCCTTTAAGCTATCGAGTTCGGCTTTGTGCAATTGTGCATCTGTTATGTATGCATCCCTCTTGAAAATATTGCCTTCATATGCATATTTTACTTTAATGCTTTCCTGCTTTGGAGCTTCTTCAGCACCTGAACCTGAACCAGAGGTTGAATTGACACCGGTATTGTTTATTTGATTGAAGACATCAAACATATTATCAGCCTGGGATATGTCATTAAAATTGACGAAGACATCATATAGCAGTTTATTTTCTTTGGCATCCATAAAGACATGAACACCATAGGGCTCCAGCTTTTTGAGTTTATTTTGTTGCTCAACCGGCAGGTTCTGTATACTATCTTTTTTTTCGGCGAGAAAATCTTTAAAATAAAAGGTGGTATCAATTTTATCTTCCATCCCTTTCATTTTCTCCTCAGTGCCCATAGAAGACATCATTGCCATCATAGCTGAGGCATCCATTTGAATTGTCATAATACCACTGCCATCCTCATTAAGGGTCAATGTTTCGTTAAAAGTACAGGATGCGAGAAAAAAACCTGCAAACCCTGCTATAAGAATTTTTAATTTATTCATCAGCGTTGGTATTTTGGATTATTGATTATAATGAGGGCTGCGATAACACCGGGAACCCATCCTAACAAAGTTAAAAGAAAAACAATAACTATGGAACCACAACCTTTATCAATAACTGATAACGGCGGAAATATAATAGCCAGAATAACCCTCCAAATACTCATTAAATATCCTTGTTAATATATGAAATGTTGATGAATTTCAAAAATAAGGTTTAAAACTGATTATAAGAATACTTATCACCTTAATTGTTACAAATATTTTTAACAAAAACGTATCTTTGCGCCTTCTAAAACAGAAAATGAGTATGCAACTTTCAGAACAAGAATTAGTACGCAGAGAGAAGCTTGCACAATTGCGGGCTCTGAATATTAACCCTTACCCGGCGGCCTTGTTTCCGCTTGACCATACTTCAAAACAAATAAAATCAAATTTTGAAGAAGGCAAAAAGGTAATCATCGCCGGAAGATTGATGTCAAGGCGCATTCAGGGAAAAGCTTCTTTTGCAGAATTGCAGGATGCAGACGGCCGCATACAGGTATACTTCAACCGTGATGAAATTTGTCCCAGTGAAGACAAGACCCTATATAACGAGGTTTACAAAAAGTTGCTTGATATTGGTGACTTTATTGGTATAGAAGGTGAATTGTTTAAAACACAAGTAGGTGAGAAAACGGTCATGGTCAAAAGCTTTTCGCTTTTAAGCAAATCGATTAAGCCCCTTCCCCTTCCAAAAACCGATATGGAAGGAAATAAATATGATGAATTCATTGACCCTGAAATGCGATACCGCCAACGGTATGCAGATTTAGTTGTAAACCCACATGTTAAAGAAGTCTTTATCAAACGCACCAAGCTTTTTAACGCTATGCGTAATTTCTTTAATGAAAGAGGATATTTTGAAGTGGAAACACCCATTTTACAACCCATTCCGGGAGGAGCAGCGGCAAAACCTTTTGTCACGCACCACAATGCCCTGGACATTCCCTTGTATATGCGCATCGCAAACGAGTTATATTTAAAAAGATTGATTGTAGGAGGTTTTGACGGGGTGTATGAATTTTCAAAAAACTTCAGGAATGAAGGGATGGATCGCACCCACAATCCTGAGTTTACAGCCATGGAAATTTATGTGGCTTATAAAGATTACAACTGGATGATGGCATTTACAGAGCAGTTGCTTGAACATTGTGCCATCGCCGTAAACGGAACAACAAAAGCAACATTTACAACACACGAGATTGATTTCAAAGCACCATATCCCAAGGTTACAATGACCGATGCTATTAAACAATTCACGGGTTTTGATATTTCAGGCAAAAATGAAGACCAGCTTCGTGAAGCAGCAAAAAACATGGACGTTGAAGTAGACGAAACCATGGGTAAAGGAAAAATCATCGATGAAATTTTTGGCGAAAAATGTGAGGGCAATTTTATCCAACCCACATTCATTACAGATTACCCAAAAGAAATGAGTCCTTTATGTAAAGAGCATCGAGAAAATCCGGAGTTGACTGAACGCTTTGAATTGATGGTATGTGGGAAAGAAATCGCCAATGCTTATACTGAGCTGAACGATCCCATTGACCAGCTTCAACGCTTTGAAGAGCAGGTGCGATTAAGCGAAAAAGGAGATGATGAAGCCATGTTTATTGATCGTGATTTTGTGAGAGCCCTTGAATATGGTATGCCACCCACATCAGGGCTTGGTATTGGGATGGACAGATTGATCATGTTTTTAACAAACAACCCATCAATCCAGGAAGTATTGTTTTTCCCGCAAATGAAACCTGAAAGGAAAGTGGCTTTGCTGGAAGATGAAAAATTAGTTTTTGATATTTTAAAGCCCAACAAAAAGATGAATCTTGAGGATTTAAAAACTCAGTCTGATCTATCAAACAAAAAATGGGATAAAGCCATTAAAGGACTCACTGCAAAGAAAATGGCAAAAGTTGAAAAAACCGATGATGGTCTCTTCGTGGAATTGAGGTAATAATAAATCTTTTGAAAGATATTTAAGGGACTCAGAGAGTCCCTTTTTTTATTTGATTTCTGTTAAATCATGCATAAATTTCTAAATGATGACTAAACCAAAGCCTCTAATTTATGTCAAAAAAGCAAACAACTTTAAAAACAGAAACCATGAAAAAAGTATTGATAATTATGTTAGCGCTGGTTAGCGGTTTTGGCTTCAGCCAGGAAACTGACCGAAAAAAAGAAATGAAAAAAGAGATGATGCAGGAGCGTCAAAACCTCACTGCAGAACAAAAAGCTGAATTGCAAACCAAAAAAATGACGTTACATCTGGACTTGACAGAGGCACAGCAAAGGCAAGTTTATGTTGTACAGCTTGAAATGGCGAAGAAAAGGGAGTTAATCAAAGAAGAAAAAAAGGCTCAAAAAGAAGAAGCCGGTTTTTATGATAAAGCAAATAAGCGCCTTGACCACCAAATAGCTTATAAAGAAAAAATGAAAGCCATACTTACTGACCAACAGTACGAAACTTGGACAGAAAAAATGAATAATCACAAAAAAAGAAAAGCACTTATAAAGCAGAAAAAGAAACAATAGTAATTAGCCACTATTTTCAGTTAAGCCAAAAAAAGATAGGATATGATTATTTTATCTATTTTTGGCTTAATTATTGGATGATAACCTAAATATAACTATTTTAGTTTTCTAAAATTAAAACAAATCAAAATGAAAAAATTTCTAAGCTTAATGGTAGTAATATTTGCCCTGGCTTTTAGCATTCAGGATACAAACGCTCAACAACGCCCTGAGGAAGTAGCAAAAAAGAAAGTTGCAGAAATTAGTCAAACACTTGAATTAACCGGTGAGCAACAACGTGCATTGTGGAGGGTCTTTGTTAAAAAAGAATCTGCCTATGCAAAACAAATTAACGGTAACGATTTAAGCAACCCTGCTGTTGCTGCTGCAAAGAAAGATATAGATGCTACATTTGATAAAGATTTGCAGGAAGCACTAACTCCCGAGCAGTACAAAAAGTATAAAAGCACTATTGAGAAATAAACGAAAATAAAACACAACAACTAAAGCCGGAAAAATTCCGGCTTTTTTTATTGCAATTTTTGAGCAACCCGGTTACAGGCTTCGATAGTATCATCCAAATCCTTATACGAAAGTGCTTCTGTTAAAAACCAGGTCTCAAATGCACTGGGTGCTATATAAACCCCTTCATTGAGCATCCCATGGAAAAACTCTTTGAAGGTTTCATTGTTTCCTAGAGCTGCAGATTCAAAATCAATCACTTCTTCTTTGCAGAAATGAACTGAAATCATTGAACCAAGACGGTTAATAGTATGTGTAATTTTATTTTTTTCAAAGACTTCCTGCAATCCTTTGTGCAGATAAGCTGTTTTTTCTTCCAACGATTTAAAAATCGCAGGGTTGTCATTCAGTTCTGTTAGCATAGCTAACCCGGCCGCCATTGCCAGAGGATTACCACTCAATGTTCCTGCCTGATAAACAGGTCCTTCAGGAGCCAAATGGCGCATAATTTCATTTTTTGATGCGAAAGCTCCCACAGGTAGTCCGCCACCAATTACCTTTCCAAAGCAAACAATATCAGCGTTTACGCCCAAAAGCTCCTGAGCCCCACCTTTTGCCAAACGAAAACCGGTCATTACTTCATCAAAAATCAAAAGGGAATTGTGTTCATCACAGAGTCTTCTTAAACCTTCTAAAAATCCTTCATTTGGAGGAATACAACCCATATTACCGGGAACAGGCTCTATAATAATACAACTGATTTCATCTTTATTTGCCTGAAAAAGTTTTTCAACACTTTCAAGGTTATTAAAGTCTGCCAGTAAAGTATCTTTAGCAGTACCCTGGGTAACCCCGGGACTGTTTGGAGAGCCAAAGGTAATCGCACCACTTCCGGCCTGTATCAGGAAGGAATCACTGTGGCCGTGGTAACAGCCGGCAAATTTTATGATTTTATCTTTTCCGGTGTAACCGCGGGCAAGTCTTACGGCACTCATACACGCTTCCGTTCCGCTATTCACAAATCTTATTTTATCAACATTTGGAACCATGGATACAGCAAGCTTGGCGATTTCTGTTTCAATCTCTGTGGGCATTCCAAAAGAGGTTCCTTTTTTTGCTTTTTCAATAACTGCACTGACAACGGGTTCGTGTGCATGGCCCAGAATCATTGGCCCCCAGGAATTGATGTAATCTATTAAACGATTTCCATCAACATCATACAAATATGCTCCTTTTGCTTTTTCTACAAAAACAGGTGTACCTCCCACAGCTTTAAATGCTCTTACCGGTGAGTTGACACCTCCGGGAATGACTTTTTCTGCTTCCGAAAACAAAGCACTACTTCTTTTATAAATCATTTGAAAATTATTTTTTTGGATGTAAGTAAAGTATCTGGCCAATACTGATATCATCAGAAAAAAGGCCATTATACTGTTTTAAAGTTTCGATAGCAATATTGAATCGCCTGCTTATGGAATACAAGGTATCTCCTTTTCTAACGGTATATTTGTTGACTTTTGATGTATCCGGGTTTGCAATATTGGCTTCTGTGCCTAGCACTTCCTGATCAAGTTTATATAATTGATATCTCTCTATGATGCCAATCAATTTTTCAGGATATTTTGGATCTGTTGCATAACCGGCTTTGCGCAAACCAATTGCCCAGGCTTTATAGTCGTCTTTTTTCAGCTTAAACAAATCACTGTAGCGGGACCTGCTGGTCAAAAACAGTGAATGGTCTCTGAAGGAGTATTTAGGGTCATTGTATTTCCTGAAACATTCCTGAGCCTCATCATCATCGTGATAAACTTTATCACCCGTCCAACCCGTATGGCATTTTATACCAAAATGGTTGTTTGACCTGCTGCTTAAATCTCCCCTTCCGGCGCCGGACTCCAGAATCCCCTGAGCCATTTTTATACTTGCAGGAATGCCATATTGAAGCATTTCTTCTTTTGCAATGTGTTTGAAATTATCAATATAATTTGTAACCACTTCAGCATAAGTAGCATTGGCAGGTGGTTTTACCACCACAGTGGCCGGCAAAGGTTCTTCTTTTTTTTCTACTACAACCGCAGGTTCACTTTTTGTAGGCGGTTTGATTATTTCTCTTTTTTGAGGAATTTTTTTTGCTGTGCGTTTCTTGGAACCGCAAGAACTTAAAAGAGAAACTGAAATTATAAGGATAAAAAAATAGCTTAATCGCATATTAAATTTCTATAAGTGGTAAATTCTTTTTTTCTAAATATAAATTCATTCCGGTGACACCTTGTAAACCACCGGTATGAATGGCTAAAATACGAGAATTTTTTTGAATTTTTTCGGCTTTAATAAGTTGATAAATACCATACATCATCTTTCCCGTATATACTGGGTCCAAAGGGATTCCCGTCATTTTTTTAAAATTATTAATAAAGGAAATAAGCTCTTCATTTACCTTGGCATACCCTCCAAAACAAAATTCGTCAGTAAGTTCCCAGTTTGTTTTTGATGTCCATCGTTCTATTTCTTTTTTCAAAAAATCACCTTTCAATGCTGAAAAGCCTATTATTTTTTGATGAGGCTTTGAGCAGCTAATCAATCCTGCCATAGTGCCTCCCGTGCCTGCTGGAACACAAATAATATCGAAGCCTGCATCAGCTTCTGTTAAAATCTCCTCACACCCCTTTACGGCAAGTGCATTACTCCCACCTTCAGGCAACAGGTAAAAATCACCAAACTGATTCTTGAGTCCATTGTTAAACGCAGTGGAATCCTTTTGATTGTATTGGTCTCTTGAAATAAAGTGTAAATGCATTCCGTTTGCTTTCGCGAAAGCAAGGGTTGGGTTTTCATCAATCTTATCAACAAGCTCTTCTCCTCTTATAATACCTATCGTTTTAAAACCCAATTCTTTCCCGGCTGCTGCAGTAGCGGCAATATGATTTGAAAAGGCACCACCAAAGGTAAGTAACGACTCTTTATTTTGATTTTTTGCAGCAATCAAATTGTATTTCAGTTTTCTGAATTTATTTCCGGAGACAAAAGGGTGTATTTGATCTTCCCTCTTTAATGAAATTTCTATAGTGTCAAATACATTAAAATCATCAGAAAGTTGGTGATTTTGAGTGTTCATTGTATTGAATTTTAACATTTTATAGTATTTTTCTTACATATATATGCACTTTATCGAAAATATAAAGCTTTTATCGTTATTTTCTTTGAAATTCCTCTGAATTGAACTTACATTTACATATCCTAAATCAATAAAGCATGAAAAAAACGTTTACTCTATGCCTACTTATGTGTCTAAGTATGTATCTCTTTTTTACAAATATATCCATTTCTCAAGTAGGAATTGGCACTACAAATCCTGCTGCAGGTTCTATGCTGGATATAGAAAGTAATGATAAAGGAATTTTGATACCCAGAATTGCTCTTACCGGAACTGATGACGCCACTACGGTAACCCCATCAGCAACTGAAGGATTATTAGTTTTTAACACAAACACTGTAAACTCCGGGACCACATCTGTCTCTGAAGGTTTTTATTATTGGAACGGAACACAATGGGTTCGCCTTCAAACCGATACTCATTACTGGAAAACCGAAGGAAATGACAATGCCACTGAAGGATTCACATTTTTAGGAACAACAAATAACAGGAGACTTGATTTCAGGACAAATGGATTGGATAGGTTTCGCATTCCCGGTAATGCTTATCAAGTCCACGCAATTGCCAATGGAACCAATGGAGCTCCATTTTATTCCTGGGCTGATGACCCAAACATTGGGATGTGGAGAGCCGGAACTGACCAATTAGCACTTAGCGCCGGAGGTGTTGAATTTATAAGGCTCAGGGAGGGAGGCACAAATGAGTTGGTAATAAACGAAGGAGCAGCTGATGTCAATACGCGCATTGAAACTTCAGGAAATCAAAATATGCTCTTTGTAGATGGCGGAACAAACAGAATTGGAATAAATACAAATACCCCTCAGACAGAATTGCATATTGCAGGTAATGGAAATACTTTAAGGATAGAAGAGTTAAGCAATGCCAACAATGCCTATAATGTAGCTGCAGACCCTGCCCCCGTATATGTTAATAATGACGGTGACTTGACTTTGCAACCCCCTTTGGTTCAAAATTTCATGCCGGTAAATGCCGTTGATTTTATCCCTTTTCCAGGTATAGCTGTCACTTCAGCAACAGGTAGCGGGGTGATAACAAATCTATACAACACAACGATTACTTTGACACAAGAATCATTGGTTAAGGTTAACTATCAAATGAGCATACAAATAACTATGGACGACGGCACCGCTCCCGTGGTGGACGGTGCTGCCCGGCTCTACAGATCCTGGGTTGAAGTAAATGGTGCTGCTACACATATAGCATATGACACAGGAACCTATACAAACAACCCCGCTACTCCCGGAGGGACGTATGCAGCAGGCTACTATTACTTATCAGGAAGTGGTTATGTACAACTTCCTGCTGGCACACATAACCTGCAATTAAGAGGTTTGACATTCGCCGGAGACGGTGGCGGTTTTGGCTACCAAATAACCTTTGGCCAAACTGCTCATGACAGATTTCAAGTTATTGTTCACAGATAAACCCATCCTTTATAGATAATAATTATTGATTAAAACTTTATTGAATTTAACCGCATAAACCCAAACTTATGAACTACAAATACATTATACCCTATGTAATGTGTTTGTTATTTGCATCTCAAATAACCAACGCACAAAATCTAAATGATGCTTTAAAAAAAATTGAAGCCTATCATCAATCATTAACCAGTCAATTTCAGACCCAAAATAGTACTGGGTTAAAAGATACTGATGTCAAAAGCTGGATAGTTACCAGTGAACATGTCAGCAGCACAAGCGGTGTTCATCACATCTACTACAGGCAAAAAGTAAATGATATAGAAGTTTATGGAGCCGAGGCAAGTCTACATATTCTGCCAAATGGCGAAATCCTATCTAAAAACAATAGGTTTATAGCAGATATTGCCAATAAAATAAAAGGGAGCAAATCTCCTTCCTTGACTCCCATGCAAGCAGTTACTGTTGCAGCAAAACATGCAGGCTATAAGATTACTGAAAACCCCAGGGTTTTAGAAATTGTTGATTCCAAAAATCAAGAATTTATTATAAGCAAGGCAGGAATCTCCAGTACTGAAATTCCTGTCAAATTAATGTATATCCAAAATGAAAATGGTGATGTGGTTTTAACGTGGAGCCTCGCAATTGATGATGTAGAAGGAAGAAATTATTATAATTTTAAAGTTGATGCTCAAACAGGTGAAATCATAGACAAAATTGACTGGCAATCGAGTTGTGGGTTTGAACATGTATGCGAAACCCACCACACAGATCACATTAATGAAAATGACACACATTCATTAGATTATCATACAGATGTTGTAACGATGGAAGAGTCTCTGGAAGAATATTATGCTCTCCTTGGCGGAAGTTACAGGGTCTACGCTATGCCAATAGAAAGTCCAAATTATGGTGGGAGAACAGTGGTAACCGGAGTTGAAAACTTGGTCGCCTCCCCATTTGGTTGGCACGATACCAATGGCGCACCGGGAATAGAACATACAAACACCCGAGGTAATAATGTGAGAGCTTACGATGATATCAATGGAAGTAATTCACCGGGCACTTATGCTGAAGGTGGTGCTGGTTTAAACTTTGACTTTCCACTTAATACAACATGGAGTTCAACAAACAGATCACTACCGGCAGCCATAACAAATCTTTTTTACTGGAGTAATATTACTCATGATGTAGTTTATCAATATGGATTTGATGAAGCTAGTGGTAATTTCCAACAAAACAATTATGGAAATGGAGGCACAGCAAATGATTGGGTTAGAGCCGAGGCTCAAGATGGAGGAGGCACCTGTAATGCAAACTTTGCAACACCCACAGACGGAAACCCACCCAGAATGCAAATGTATACGTGTGGAACCAGAGATGGAGACCTTGATAATGGGGTAATCATCCACGAATACGGACACGGAATTTCAACAAGATTAACCGGAGGAAGGTTTAACTCAGGCTGTTTAAACACAGGAAGCACACCGGAACAAATGGGTGAAGGCTGGAGTGATTATTATGCCCTTATGTTAACAATGAACCCCGGTGACACTGGTGCTCAAGCCAGGCCCATTGGAACCTGGCTGGTAGGCCAAGCCGGAAATGGCCCGGGAATCAGAGAGTTTCCTTACAGTACAAATATGGCGATTAATTCACATACTTATGTCAGGACTCAAACTGCGGTTGCACCTCATGGTGTAGGTTCAGTATGGGCTATGATGCTCTGGGAAATGACCTGGGGGCTCATCGACCAATATGGATTTGACACAGACTTTTACAATGGTACAGGAGGAAATAATATTTCTATGATGCTTGTAACTGAAGGTCTTAAAATGCAACCTTGTTCACCAGGGTTTGTTGACGGAAGAGATGCCATCCTTGCTGCAGATATAGCCCTTTATGGAGGGGCTAACCAATGTATTATATGGGCAGCTTTCGCCAAAAGAGGATTAGGTTATAGTGCAAATCAGGGTAGCTCATCAACCAATGCAGATAATATCCAGGCATTTGACCTGCCTCCTACTTCATTTGCAGCTTCTGAATCATTTTGTATAACCGAAGGAATTCAATCCACATTAACCGGTGGTTCTCCGGGCGGAGGTTCCTACTCAGGTCCGGGTGTTACCGATAATGGAAATGGCACAACATACACTTTTGATCCCGGTGTTGCGGGCGTGGGTAACCATACTGTTACTTACACCAGTATTTGTGGTGGTACTGCATCAATAATAATTAATGTTACCGCAGCACCCGATGCTCCATCAGTAACCAATGATACTTTTTGTAGCGGTGACTCCGTTACTTTAACCGCTACACCCAATGACCCCGGAAACAACATTGCCTGGTATGATGCCGCCTTTGATGGAAATCTTTTATTTACAGGAGACTCTTATACCTTTACACCTTCCGGAACAACAAGTGTCTATGCTGAAGAAGTTTTAGACCCGGTTCCGGTAACTGCAACAATAACGCATTCAAATTCTCAGAATATAGCCGGTGGTAGTGTTTATTGTCAACAAGGAACTACAGGCACACATGCTACTAGTAGCCACTGGAGAGTATTTAATTTAAGTAATGATTTTGGAATTACTCAAGAATTTAATGTGAATCAAATTCAATTTGGAGTACAATCTGTAAATAATAACTATACATTAACCGTAAGACTTCATACCCTTAATGGTGCATTTAATATTGCCAACTTGTCTCTTTTAGGAAGTGTCAATGTTCCTGTGTCACCATCAAATAATGGAACAGTCGTTTCGGTTCCATTTTCTACAACTGTCCCGGCTGGAAGTATAGTGGTAATGGAAATTTTTACTCCGGCAAATGGATCAACTCTTTTCTTTCCGGGTTCAAATGGCAGTGGTGAAACTGATAATTCCTACATTTCGTCTACAAATTGTGGGCTATCAGAACCAGCAACACTTGCATCCGTAGGTTTTCCCAATGTTCATTATGTAATGAATATTTCTGGCGAGTACAACGTTGCCAGTTTATGTACAGGTCTTAGGGCCGAAGCTACCGCACAGGCTGATAACACTCCGCCGGTAGCAATAGCACAAGACTTTACAGTTTTTCTGGACGTAAATGGTCAGGCCACAATATCATCTACAGATATCAACAACGGATCAAGCGATAATTGTGCTATAGATTCAATGTCTGTGAGCCCTAATTTCTTTAACTGCTCAGCATTAGGCAATCAAGTTGTCACCTTAACTGTTACCGATACTGAAGGAAACTTTAGTACAGCACAGGCCAATGTTACAGTTATTGACAATCTTGTGCCAAATATTGGAACAGCTTCAAATCAAACTATAAGCAGTGATGTAAGCTGTCAGGCAACTTTAGCCGATTACACATCTCTGGTATCAGCTGAAGACAATTGTGGTACTCCCACAATCACTCAAAGTCCTGTTGCGGGAACTATAATAACCGGTACAACTACAGTGACCCTGACGGCTACTGACGCTTCAGGAAACTTTGCTTCTTCAACATTTGATGTAATTATTGAGGATTCTACAGACCCAACAATACAACCAATTGCTGACCAAACCGCTGCAGGAGGGGCGTCCTGTCAGGCTACTCTTGCCGATTTTACTGCGCTTGCAGTGGTGTCAGACAATTGTGACAGCAATCCGGTAGTTACCCAACTACCTGCACCGGGAACAATTATCAGTGGAACAACTATGGTAACACTTACCGTAACCGATGCTTCAGGAAACGATGCCTCAACTACTTTTGATGTA
>TARA_R110000850_G_scaffold275203_1_pt1 | contig 58485 bp, 62 predicted proteins | sample TARA_R110000850 | Tara Oceans TARA_R110000850 (sample SAMEA4397586) | marine metagenome | biome: Polar Biome; feature: [SRF] surface water layer (ENVO:00010504); material: water (ENVO:00002006), including particulate matter (ENVO:01000060) such as... | depth 5 m
GCCGCCGTCCGCCTATGGCTGAAGTCTTTTGTCAACGCGGCCTAAGGCATCGGCCATACGAGTCCGGGCGAATCGAAGGTCCACGACGGACTGCCATTGCGGAACGTTGGAAGCTCGACGACGATCGTTTTTGCGTTCTTGATCTTGCGGAGGATGGCGGCGTCATAGCGCGCGAAAACGTATTCAGACGAGCTGTCGGCGGGCTCGTTAAGCGTAAGCCGCTCCGCCTTGCCGTCTATGCTTATCATGCCGTCGCAGCCGTCATAGCTGCTGCATTTGAGCTGTCCCCGGTCAATACGGAAGATCACGTCCAAGCCATACCGTGGATGCTGACGAACCGTCATGGTCAGGTAGGTGTTGCCCTCGTAAGGAAACTCGAAGTTATGGTAATTGCGGCTTCTCAGCTCGGCTGTCTGGACCTCTTTCCCGGTCACATCATCTTCGTAGCGGCTATAGGACCATGTCGCGGGCGCTGCGTAAGGTGTCGCCATTTCGGGGGCTTCGTACGCCATATCCGGTGGACCACTGTCGAGCGTGTCGGGTAAGCTTGAGCAGCCTTTATAGAGCAGGAAGCCAACGCCGAGTATGGCTGCGGCCTTTATAAGACCACGATTGGCTTTGCGCCTGTAGAACGCCTTCTGGGCGGCCTCAATATCATCCGCATCGAATGTATGCCCGCAGAAACGGCAAACCAGCGCATCCAACTTTATCTGTTCGGCGCATTTCGGGCACTTTTTGATTTCTGCCATGACTACCCCCTGCGGCGTAATATCGGTTTATACGCCCCGACGACAAGCCCAAGTACGCGAACAGCGCCATCATCCGCACTAAAGCGGTACTAAAGCCGCACATGCGTCAAGGGGATAAACGGGTTGGTACAAATCTGTGCTAAGAGCAGCGATAATTTGGAACTTCTTATCGAAGGTCCATAACGCAACTAACTGCCTCCTTCACATTATTCAGCTCAAGCCGAGCGCAAGAGCGCGCCCTTTTAATCCCCGCGCTTGTGCACCTCGACGTGCTTTTCCAGACGCACAGCCTCACCCTTCACTGCGCGCTTTTCGGCAAGCGTTCTTCCGTGGAGGTGGCGGTTCTCTGCGGCTTTGGCCTCCGCCTCGGCGCGGGCTTTTGCCTTGCGCCTTTGGCGGAGGTTTATGAGTTCGGCCATGCGGGCCTGCCCTCCCCGCCCGCTCGGTTCAGTCGCGCTTTTCGGCGACTTCCCACGTCTGGCCCTTGCGGATCAGCGCGGAGAGGTCGGCGATCTTGCCTTGGGTCAGCGTTTTCGTCTGTTCGCCGAGCGCGCTTTCGTAGCTGGGCGCGGGCGAGCAGAAGATGACGCCGAGCGCGATCGGGAAGCCGGGGAACGGCATATCGACCAGCATCTGCGCGACACCCTTGTTGGTTTCGTCGTGGACGATGACGCCCGCGGCTTCCCAGTTTCCGTCCGCGACCTCGACGACTTCGAGGCGGAGATCCTGACGGTTGAGCGTGAGGCCCTTCGTGCCGCCCGCGAACAGCATCGGCTTGCCGTGTTCCAGCCAGATCTGGCTTTCGGCGGCGTTCGCCTTCGCGGTGAACGCTTCGAACACGGCGTCGTTGTAGACGATGCAGTTCTGGTAGAGCTCCACGAAGCTCGTGCCCTTGTGCCCGTGAGCGCGCTTCAGGATGCCGGGCATTTCCTTCTGCGCGGTGTCGATGCAGCGCGCGATGAAGCGGGCGCCGGCGCCGATCGCGAAGGCGCAGGGGCTCGCGGGGCGGTCCACCGAGCCGAAGGGCGAGGTGGGCGTGCGTGTGCCGACGCGGCTGGTGGGCGAATACTGGCCCTTGGTGAGGCCGTAGATCTCGTTGTTGAACAGAAGCACCTGGCAATCGAGATTGCGGCGCAGCAGGTGCAGCAGGTGATTGCCGCCGATCGAGAGGCCGTCGCCGTCTCCTGTGACGAGCCACACGTCAAGCTCCGGATTGGCGAGCTTCACGCCTGTCGCCACCGCCGGCGCGCGGCCGTGGATGGTGTGGAAGCCGTAGGTCGCCATGTAGTACGGGAAGCGCGACGAGCAGCCGATGCCGCTGACGAACACGGTGTTTTCAGGCCGTGCGCCGATCTCCGCCATCGTGCGCTGCACGCCCTTCAGGATCGCATAGTCGCCGCAGCCGGGGCACCAGCGCACCTCCTGATCGGTGGCGAAGTCGGCGGGCTTCAAAGGGGTCTGGACGTTCATGCGAGGGCTCCCTCGATAGCGGCCTCGATCTCGGCGATCTTGAACGGCTGGCCGGAGACCTTGTTGAGCGGTTTCGCGTCCACAAGGAACTGATCGCGCAGCACGGTCTTCAGCTGGCCGGTGTTCATCTCGGGCACGAGAATCCGGTCGTAAGTCTTCAGAAGTTCACCGAGATTTCTCGGCAGCGGCCAGATGTGGCGGATATGGATGTGCGCGACGCTCGCGCCCTTCGCGCGGGCACGGCCCACGGCCTGATGGATCGGGCCGAAGGTCGAGCCCCAGCCGACGACGGCGAGCTTTTCACCGGGCGCGCCGAGGCAGACGTCCTGCTCCGGAATGTCGTTCGCGATGCCGTCGATCTTCGCCTTGCGCGTGTCGGTCATCTTCTGGTGGTTTTCGGGCGCATAATCGATGTGGCCCGAATTGAAGCTCTTCTCGATGCCGCCGATGCGGTGCATCAGGCCGGGCGTGCCGGGCTTGATCCAGACGCGGGCGAGCTTTTCGTCACGGGCATACGGGTTCAACTCCGTGCCTTCGGGCGGCAGTTCTTCATGGAACGTCACAGGAAACTCGTCGTACGTGCTGATATCCGGCACTTTCCACGGCTCGGCGGCGTTGGCGATGTAGCCATCCGTCAGCAGCATCACGGGCGTCATGTAGCGCACGGCGATGCGGCAGGCCTCGATCGCGGCATCAAACGCGTCTGAGGGCGAACGCGCGGCGATCACCGCGAGCGGGGCGTCACCGTTGCGGCCGTAGACGGCCTGATAGAGGTCCGACTGTTCGGTCTTCGTGGGGAGGCCCGTCGAAGGCCCGCCGCGCTGACTGTTCACGATGACGAGCGGCAGTTCGGTCATGATCGCGAGGCCGAGGGCTTCACCTTTCAGGGCGATACCGGGGCCGGACGACGAGGTCATACCGAGCTGGCCCGCATAAGACGCGCCGATCGCGGCGCAGATCGCGGCGATCTCGTCTTCAGCCTGGAAGGTGGTGACGCCGTACTCCTTGAGACGCGCGAGCGTGTGCAGGATCGAGGAGGCGGGCGTGATCGGGTACGAGCCGAAGAAGAGCGGCAGATGCGCAAGGTTCGCGCCGACGACGAGGCCGAGGCTGAGCGCTTCGGCGCCCGTGACGGTGCGGTAAAGGCCCGCTTCGGCGGGCGCGGCTTCCACCTTGTAGCGCGCGAACGAGCCCATTTCGGCGGTTTCGCCGTAGGCGTGGCCGGCGTTCAGCGCGGCGATGTTCGCGTCCGCAAGGACGGGGTTCTTCGAGAACTTGGTATTCAGCCAGTCGATGAGCGGCTGACGATCACGATCGAACATCCAGAGCGCGAGGCCGAGCGTCCACATGTTCTTGCAGCGCAGCGCCTCCTTGTTGCCGAGGCCGTATTCGGCGACCGACTCCATCGTGCGGGCGGAAATGTCGAAGGCCACGACCTGATAGGCGGCGAGGCTGCCGTCCGTGATCGGATCGACCTCGTAGCCCGCCTTCTTGAGGTTGCGGGCGCCGAACTCGCCGGTGTCCGCGATGATGAGCCCGCCGGGGCGGAGCGCCGACAGGTTCGTCTTGAGCGCGGCAGGGTTCATCGCGACGAGGATGTCGGGCGCGTCGCCCGCCGTGTCGATCTCCGTGGAGCCGAAGTTGATCTGGAACGCCGAGACGCCGAAGGTCGTCCCCTGCGGCGCGCGGATTTCCGCCGGAAAATCCGGGAAGGTCGCGAAATCGTTGCCCGCGAGCGCGCTCGACAGCGTGAACTGGCCGCCAGTGAGCTGCATACCATCGCCGGAGTCTCCGGCGAAACGAACAACGACCGCGTCGCGCGCGATCGCCGCGCCCTCTGTGGGCATGGGGTCTTTAAGCTTGGTTGCCATTGGCGGTCCCGGGACTGTGTATGCTTGTTCTCCGGAATCTCTAAGCCCGCGAGCCCGTACCCGCAAAGTAGATTTTATGTGAGGCTGACAAGCCGGCTTACCACTGCGATCAGCACACTAGCGATAAGCGTGACTTGCCGCTGACACAGGGCCACACGATAATCCCGCGCAAATCCGCAAAAGGGAGATTCGAGACATGGCATTCGTTCGTCCAGACGTGCAGGCGTTCCTCGACATGCTGAATGCACAGCCGGGGCCACAGCTGCACGAGCTTGATCCCGGGGCGGCCCGCCAGATGATGGGCATGATGGTGCAGGTGGCCGAAGCGCCGCGCGGCGCGATCGCGCGGGTGGAGGACCTCGCCATCGACGGTCCGCACGGCGACCGCATTCCGCTGCGTCTCTACAGCCCGCGCGCGGCGGCCGGCGAACCGCAGAGCGTGCTCATGTATTTCCACGGCGGCGGCTGGGTGGTCGGCGACCTCGAAACACACGATGGCCTCTGCGCAGAGATCGCGCGCAGCCTCGATATCACGGTGATTTCGGTCGACTACCGCCTCGCCCCCGAGCACGCTTTTCCGGCGGCGGGCGAGGACTGCATCGCCGCGACGCGCTGGGCGGCGGCCTCGCCGCGGGAGATCGGCCACGCCGTGACGAGCATCGTCGTGGCCGGCGACAGCGCGGGCGGCAACCTCGCGGCCATCGTGGCGCAGGAACTGGCAGGCAAGATGCCCGTGCCGATCATCGCGCAGTGGCTGATCTATCCGGGCGTCGACATGACCGCGAACACCGGATCGATGGAGGACTTCGCGGACGGCTACCTGCTGACCGCCGAGAGCATGGCGTGGTTCATGCGCCACTATATCGGGAACCTCCCGGACCATACCGATCCGCGCGCATCGCCGCTGCATTCACCCGCGCTCGACAACCAGCCTGCCGCGCTCGTCTTCACCTGCGGGCTCGACCCGCTGCGCGACCAGGGCCGCGCCTATGCCGCGAAGCTGATCGCGAGCGGTGTGCCGACGGTGTTCCGCGAAGCCAAGGGCCAGGTCCACGGCAGCCTGACGCTGCGGCAGGCGATCCCGTCGGCGCAGGGCGACCTCGCCGGGTGCCTGTCGGTGCTGCGGGACATCATCAACGAGGCGGGCGCCGACCTCACCATGATGAAAGCCGCCGCCGAGTGAAGGAACGCGTCCACCCCTCCGGGCTCCCGTACCGCCCCTGTGTCGGGATCATGCTCTTGAACCCGAAGAAGCATGTCTTCGTGGCGAAGCGGCTCGATATGATCGCCGAAGCCTGGCAGATGCCGCAGGGCGGTATCGACCCCGGCGAAGAGCCTGTGGAGGCGGCAGTGCGCGAGCTTGGCGAGGAGATCGGCACGACCAAGGCCGAGATCGTCGCCGAGAGCACGGGGTGGCACTGGTACGACCTGCCCGACGAGCTGATCGGCAAGATCTGGAAGGGCCGCTATGCCGGGCAGCGGCAGAAATGGTTCGTGATGCGCTTCACCGGCAAGGACAGCGATATCGACATCGAAACCGAGCACCCGGAATTCAGCGAGTGGAAATGGGCAAAACCTGCTACGCTTCCAGAGTTGATCGTGCCGTTCAAACGGCAGCTTTACATTGATGTGTTGCGTGAGTTCGAACCCATTCTCGCGTGAAAGGCAGCGGCGGAATTGATCCGCCGCGCATAATCCTGTATTCGCCGCAGCGCGAGGAAGAGCAGTGCGGGGCAACCCGCGCAGACAGGAGATATGCCATGAGCACGTCCACTCGCGTTTCCCTCGCCGTTTTCTCGCTTGCCGCGCTCGCCGCGATTCCCGCAGCCGTCCCCGCCTCCGCAAAACTGACGCCCGAGGCGCTGCGTCTGCTGAACCCGTCCACCGCGTTCAGCCAGGCCTGCGGACAGGGCAAGAAGCGATCGCTGCTGCCGCAGCGCATCCAGTACGCGATGGCGAACACGCTGCCGCAGTTCGACAGCGAGCCGCCGCTCTACGAGGGGCTGGGCAGCGTCAACTTCCCGATCACCACGAAGAACCCCGAGGCGCAGGCCTTCTTCAACCAGGGGCTGGCGCTGGTGTACGGCTTCAACCATCAGGAGGCGATCCGCGCCTTCCGCGCCGCCGCGCGCCGCGATCCCGACTGCGCGATGTGCTATTGGGGCGAGGCCTTTTCGCACGGCTCCAACGTCAACGCGCCGATGGACCCTTCGACCAACGAGGCGACATGGGCCGCGCTGCAGAAGGCCGTGGCTGCGAAGGACAAGGCGAGCCCGCGCGAGCGCGCGCTGATCGAGGCGCTGCAGACACGCTACGCCGAGAACGCGCCGGCCGACCGCAGCGGCCTCGACAAGGCGTTTTCCGCCGCGATGATGAAGGTGGCGGCGGACTATCCGATGGATAACGACATCGGTGTGCTGGCGGCGGAATCCGCGATGACGTCCTCGCCGTGGGACTATTGGGAGCCGGGCGGGCTGACCCCCTACCCGCATATGGTGCCCGCGATCCGGCTCGTTGAGCAGGTGATGGCGCGCGATCCGTATCACCCGCAGGCGGCGCATCTTTATATCCACCTGCTCGAAGCCTCGGCGCGGCCCGCGCAGGCGGAAGCGGCAGCGGACCGGCTTTCGAAGCCGCTGGTGCCCGCGGCTGGCCACCTCGTCCACATGCCGGGACACCTGTTCTACCGCGTCGGGCGCTATGCCGATGCGATCCGCGTCAATGTCGATGCCGCGAAGGTGGATGAGGACTATCTCAAGTCCTCGCCGCTCGCGGGCATCTACCGGTTCGGATATTATCCGCACAACGTCCACTTCATCGTCAGCGCCGCGCAGATGGCGGGCGACATGGAGACGGCGGTTGCGCAGGCGACGAAGCTGCGCGAGATCCTGAACCCCGACGTGACCGCGACGATCCCGTTTGTGCAGCCGGTGGATGCGGCGCCTTATCTTGCCTACGCGCACTTCGCGACACCGAAGGAGATCATGGCGCTTCCGGCACCGGACGCGCGGCTGCACTATGTGCAGGCAATGTGGCGCTACGCGCGTGCGGTGGCGCAGGCAGATTTGAGGAATGACAAGGGCTTCAAGGCCGAACTTGATGCGATGCGTGAAATCGGCCGCACGACCGACTGGAAGCCGCTGACCGACGGGCTGGTGCCGGTGCCGGCGCTGCTGGAGGTCGCGGAGAATGTCGCGCTCGGGCGGCAGGCGATGGCGAAGAAGCGCTACAAGGAGGCGGTCGCGTTCTACCGCAAGGGCGCGGAAGCCGAGACGCGGGTGAATTACACCGAGCCGCCCTACTGGTACTATCCGGTCAATCAGTCGCTGGGCGGCGCGCTCTACATGGCGGGCGACTACAAGGGCGCGGAAGCCGCCTTCCAGAAGGCTCTCGTGCAGTATCCGGGGAATGCCTGGGCGCTGTGGGGTCTCGGCGAGACGCAGGCGCGGACGGGCGACGCGGCGGGCGCGACGGCGACGCGGGCGGCGTTCGCGAAGGCGTGGATGGGGAAGAAGGACTGGCTGACGATGGCGCGGCTTTGAGCTCTGCCATCCTCACCCACTTCGCCTAAGGCCTGCGGCCCAAGGTTTCGTACCTCTCCCATCAAGGGAGAGGGGGGGGCAAAAAGAAAACGGCCGGGCCCGAAGGGACCCGGCCGCCTCCCTCACGCACAAGGCGTCAGATGCGGTCGCCGAGGGCGCCCTTCACCTTGCCTTTCGCGTTCTGGACCTCGCCTTTGCGCTCCTGCGCAATGCCTTCGGCTTCGAGACGCGGATTGTTGGTGGCCTTGCCGGCCGCCTGCTTAATGTTGCCGGCGGCCTCGTTGCCGAGGCCTTTTGCGCGATCCTTGAGTTCGCCCATGATTTTACTCCTGAAATTGCCTGTGCGCCGGGGGGTACGCACATCAGGAGAATGCTCGGGAGCCCCGCAGGGTTCCGCGGCTCGTCGCAAGCGTCAGATCAGGCCGCCGAGCGGACTCGACGGATCAGCATAGAGCCGCCGCTGCATCCGACCCGCGCGGTAGGAGAGCCGCCCGGCCTCCACGGCGCGGCGCATCGCGCCTGCCATCATCACCGGTTCTTTCGCCTCGGCGATGGCGGTGTTCATGAGCACGCCGTCGCAGCCAAGCTCCATCGCGACCGCCGCATCCGACGCGCAGCCGACCCCCGCGTCGACGAGCACGGGCACCTTCGCCTGCTCGACGATGAGCCGGATCATCACCGGGTTCTGGATGCCGAGGCCCGAGCCGATCGGCGCGCCGAGCGGCATGATCGCGGCGGCGCCCGCATCTTCAAGCTTCTTCGCGGCGATGGGATCGTCCGCGCAGTAGACCATGACGTCAAAACCGTCGTTCACGAGTTCCTTCGTGGCGCGCAGCGTCTGCTCCATGTCGGGATAAAGCGTCTTCGCCTCGCCCAGGACTTCGAGCTTCACGAGGTTCCAGCCGCCCGCTTCACGCGCGAGGCGCAGCGTGCGCATCGCCTCATCCGCCGTGAAGCAGCCCGCAGTGTTGGGCAGATAGGTGTAGCGCTTGGGATCGACATAATCGGTGAGCAGCGGCTGCGAGCGATCCGTGAGGTTCACGCGGCGCACGGCGACGGTGACGATCTCGGCGCCCGAGGCTTCGACCGCGGCGGCGTTCACCGCATAATCCTTGTATTTGCCGGTGCCGACGATGAGCCGCGAGGTGAAGCGGCGGCCGGCGACTTCCCAGCCGTCATCCTCGCTGCCTCCGCCGACAAAATGCACGATCTCCAGCCGATCGCCTTCCGCGAGTGCAACCTCGGCATAGGCGGACTTCGGGACGATTTCGAGGTTCCGCTCAACGGCCACGGCCTTCGGATCGAGATCGAGGTCGGTGACGAGCGCCGCGATGCTGGCGCCGGAGGCAATGCGGCGCGGTTCGCCGTTCACGGTGATGCTGATGGTCATCGGTCCTTGTTCTTCTCAGGCTTCCCTGTGGCGCGGAGCGTCCATATAAGGGCCGCTTTCGTCCTAGGCCAGTGCTCGGGAGCATTGGGGGACAAAGGGGTTTCGAATGGCAAAATCGCCACTGGTGCTGGTCCTCAACGGACCGAACCTCAACCTGCTCGGCACGCGCGAGCCGGAGATTTACGGCGCCGACACGCTCGATGACGTGGCGGTGATGCTGGAAGACCGCGCCAAAGGGCTCGGCCTTGAAGTCGACGTGCGCCAATCGAACCACGAAGGGCACCTCGTCGACTGGCTTCACGAGGCGGCTTCGCGCAATGCCAAGGCGGTGATCCTGAACGCGGGTGCCTATACGCACACGTCGATCGCAATCCGCGACGCCATCAAGGCGATTGCGGTTCCGGTCATCGAAGTCCATATTTCAAACCCTCACGCCCGTGAGAGCTTCCGCCACCTGAGCCATGTGGCGCCGGTCGCGAAGGGATCGATCACGGGCTTCGGCATCCACGGATATGCGCTGGCGCTGGACGCCGCCGCAAAGCTTTAAGACCTTACAGAACAACAACATCGGGGACGCAAACACGTGACCAATGGCAAGACGGGCATGAACGTCGATACCAAGCTGGTGCGCCAGCTCGCAGAATTGCTGGATGAAACCGGCCTCACCGAGATCGAGGTGGAGGACGAAGGACGCAGGATTCGCGTCGCGCGGCAGGTGAGCAACGTTGTCGCCGCCGCGCCGGCCGCCGTGATGACTGCGGCAGCACCTGCGGCAGCGGTGGCCGCCGCGGCACCGGCACCGGCAGAAGGTGATCTGAAGACCCATCCCGGCGTCGTGAAATCGCCGATGGTGGGCACCGTGTACCTCTCCTCCGACCCGAGCGCCGCGCCGTTCGTCAAGGAAGGCAGCAGCGTTTCGGCGGGTGACACGCTGGTGATCGTCGAGGCGATGAAGGTGATGAACCCCATCGTCGCGCCGAAATCCGGCACGGTCGTGAAGATCTGCGTGGCGAACGAACAGCCCGTGGAATACGACCAGCCGCTGGTGGTCATCGAATAACGATGTTCGACAAAATCCTCATCGCGAACCGCGGCGAAATCGCGCTTCGCGTCCACCGCGCGTGCCATGAAATGGGCATCAAGACGGTGGCCGTCCATTCAACCGCCGATTCCGACGCCATGCACGTGCGCCTTGCCGACCAGGCCGTGTGCATCGGGCCGCCGAGCGCGACCGAATCGTACCTCAACATCCCGGCGATCATTTCGGCGGCCGAGATCACGGGGGCGGACGCGATCCACCCCGGATACGGCTTCCTCTCCGAGAACGCGCGCTTCGCCGAGATCGTGGAAGAGCACCAGATCGGCTGGATCGGGCCGAGCCCCGAGCACATCCGCATGATGGGCGACAAGGTGGAGGCAAAGCGCACCGCAGCGCGCCTCGGCCTGCCGCTCGTGCCGGGCAGCGACGGGCCGATCACCGACCTTTCGGAAGCCGAAACGGTGGCGTTCGAGATCGGCTATCCCGTGCTCGTGAAGGCCGCGTCGGGCGGCGGCGGGCGCGGCATGAAGGTCGTGGACAGCCCTGAAAAGCTCGGCACGCTGATCGCGCAGGCGCGCGCCGAAGCGAAGGCCGCGTTCGGCGACGACACCGTGTACCTTGAAAAGTACCTCGGCAATCCGCGCCATATCGAGTTTCAGGTGTTCGGCGACACGCAGGGCAATGCCATCCACCTCGGCGAGCGCGACTGCTCGCTGCAGCGGCGCCACCAGAAGGTGCTGGAAGAGGCCCCCTCGCCCGCGCTCAACGCGGCGCAGCGCGCGGAAATGGGCGAGATCGTACGCAAGGCCATCGCGGGCCTCGGCTATCGCGGCGCGGGGACGATCGAGTTCCTGTACGAGGACGGCCGCTTCTACTTCATCGAGATGAACACGCGCCTGCAGGTGGAGCATCCGGTCACCGAGATGATCACCGGCATCGACCTCGTGCGCGAGCAGATCCGCGTGGCGGCGGGGCTGCCGCTTTCGGTGAAACAGGAAGACATCCGCTTCGCGGGCCATGCCATCGAGTGCCGCATCAACGCCGAAGACCCGGCGACGTTCGCGCCCTCGCCCGGCAAGGTGGAGCACTATCATGCACCGGGCGGGCTGCACGTGCGCGTCGACAGCGCGCTCTACGACGGCTACCGCATCCCTTCGAACTACGACAGCCTGATCTCCAAGCTGATCGTCTATGGTTCGGGCCGCAACGACTGCCTGATGCGCCTGCGGCGCGCGCTGGAGGAATACATCATCTCCGGCCCCAAAACGACGATCCGGCTGCACCAGGCGCTGATCGAAGACCCCGAGTTCCAGAACGGCGACTACACGATCAAGTGGCTGGAAAACTGGCTGGAGAAGCGGCGCGAGGGCTGAGCGACCACCCTCTCAATCTGCCAGATTGCATACCGGCGCGGCGGCTGAGACAGTCAGCCGTCTGATTCGGGGGGAGGTTTTGTATGGCCTTTATTTCACGCCGCGGTTTTCTGGGAACGGGTGCGGCGCTTGCCGCGCTTTCCGCATGTCGCCAGACGACGTCGGCCAAGGCGCCGTCCAGCAACTGGACTGACGCCGTTTCGCAAGCGAAGGCCGTAAGCGAGGGCAAGACGCAACCCGCCGCGCTTGTCGAGACCGCGATCAAACGGCTCGAAAGCGTGAACGGCAAGATCAACGCCGTGAAGTTTCCGAATTTCGAGCGTGCCCGCGAAATGGCGGCAAACGGTGTGAAAGGCCCGCTCGCGGGCGTGCCGACGCTGATCAAGGACAATGTGCATCAGGCAGGCCTGCCCTACACGCAGGGCAGCCGCGCGCTTGCCGGAACGGTCGCGGACAACACCGACGCCTATCCGGCGGCAATCGAGGCGGCGGGCTTCGTTTCCGTCGGCCGCTCGACGCTGCCCGAATTCGGCATCACCGCGACGACCGAACCGCTGCTGACGGGCGTGACGCGCAATCCCTGGAACCTCGACCATTCGACGGGCGGCTCTTCGGGCGGCAGCGCGGCAGCAGTTGCGGCGGGCGTGGTGCCGGTGGCGCACGCCAACGACGGCGGCGGATCGATCCGCATCCCGGCGAGCTGCTGCGGGCTTGTGGGCCTGAAGCCCTCGCGGCGGCGGATGGCGGGCGATGCGGCCTCTCCGGACATGGCGACGCACCTTGGCGTCGAGGGCTGCGTATCGCGCACCGTGCGCGATACGGCGGCGTGGTTCCATGCGACGCAGGCGAAGGGCGAAGGCGCGGCCTTTCCCGAAGCGCCGCTCGTCACGGGCCCATCGAAGGACCGGCTGCGCGTTGGGCTTCGGCTCAACCACCCGTCGGGCGGGCTGCCGCATGAAGAGGTTCAGCGCGTGTTCGGCGAGGCCTCCGCACTGCTTCAGAAGCTCGGCCACAAGGTGAAGGACGTGCCGGCACCCTACAAGGGTGACGTGGTGATCCCCGCCTTCATGGCACTTTGGGAATCGGGCGCGGGACAGGTCGTCGCCGAGATCACCAAGATGGCGCCGGGGGTCGACCCTTCAACGCTGCTGGAGCCGCTGACGCTGACGATGGCGGCGCAGGCCGCAACCTATACGCCCGAGCAGATGCAGGTCTCCACGGCAGCGCTCGACGAAGCGATGGCTTCGTACCGCGCACAGTTCAAGGACATCGACATCTACGTGACGCCGGTGCTGGGCCAGCCTGCTGCGCCTATCGGATACATCGCGCCGACGATCCCGTGGCCCGAACAGCGCGAACGGCTGATCGCCTATGCAGGCTTCACCGGCGTGGAGAACGTGGCGGGCGTCCCTTCGATCGCGCTGCCGATCGGCGAATCGAAGGATGGCATCCCCATCGGCATCCAGTTCGCGACGGCGCCGGGGGGCGAGGCAAGGCTGCTTGCGCTCGCCTATGAACTCGAACGCGAACTTTTATGGTATGATCGCAGGCCTGGTATATGGGCCGGTGAAATCTGAGGTAAGTGGAGGCATGATGCGCGTTATCGTCTGGTACAATCCCCGCTGCGGAACGGCCCGCAATGTGCGCGACTATCTGACCGAGCACGCCATCCCGTTCGACCTTCGCGAGTACCTGGAGGACGTGCCGAGCCGCCCGGAAATCGAGGACGTGCTGCGGAAATCGGGCATGGCGGCGCACGAGCTGCTGCGTGCCAAGGAGCCGCTCGCCAAGGAGATGGGGCTGCTGGAACCCGGCGTTTCCGAAGAGCACATCATCACCGCGATGCACGAGAACCCGATCCTCATCAACCGGCCCGTGGTGATCGACGGAAACCGCGCGAAACTCTGCCGCCCTTCCGGGGTGATCGCGGAGTTTCTTCCGCCGCCGCACTTGCAGCGTCCCGGCAAAGCACTGTAAGGCCCCCCACCCATTGAGGTCGGTGAGGGTCTTCGTATGCAACTCGTGATCGTCGAATCTCCGGCGAAGGCTAAGACGATCAACAAATATCTGGGTTCGGACTACAAGGTCCTGGCCTCCTACGGTCATGTCCGCGACTTGCCGCCGAAGGACGGGTCGGTCGATCCCGACCACGACTTCAGCATGAAGTGGGAGGTTTCCGCCGATCGGTCGCGCCAGCTGAAAGAGATCGCCGAAAGCGCGAAGACGGCCGACACGCTGATCCTCGCCACCGACCCTGATCGCGAGGGCGAGGCGATCAGCTGGCACCTTTACGAGCATCTGAAGGCGAAGAAGGCGCTGCCCGCGAAGGTGCAGCGCGTGACCTTCAACCAGATCACCAAGACCGCCGTGACGCAGGCGATGGCGAACCCACGCGAGCTCGACGCGCCGCTGATCGACGCCTACCGGGCACGCCGCGCGCTCGACTATCTCGTGGGCTTCACGCTTTCCCCCGTGCTGTGGCGCAAGCTGCCGGGCGCGAAATCGGCGGGGCGCGTGCAATCGGTGGCGCTGCGGCTCGTGGTGGAGCGCGAGCGTGAGATCGAAGCATTCCGGACGCGCGAATACTGGACGGTAGACGGCCAGTTCCAGACGTCGGCCGGGCAGAACTTCACGGCGCGGCTGACGCACTGGCAGGGCAAAAAGCTCGACAAGTTCTCACTCAACAACTCGGCGCTGGCGAACGAAGCGCGCGCCGACGTGGCGGCGGGCGATTATGTCGTCGCGTCGGTCGAGAAGAAGCCGGTGTCGCGGAACCCCGCCCCGCCCTTCACGACCTCGACACTGCAACAGGAAGCCGCGCGCAAACTGGGACTTTCCGCGACGCAGACGATGCGTACCGCGCAGACGCTGTATGAAAGCGGACTCATCACCTACATGCGGACGGACGGCGTCGACATGGCGCCCGAAGCCATCGCCGCCGCGCGCGACGTGATCGCCGAGGATTTTTCGGGACGTCACCTGCCCGAAAAGCCGCGCTTCTACACGACCAAGGCGAAGAACGCGCAGGAAGCGCACGAGGCGATCCGCCCCGTGGACATGCGCCGCCGCCCCGCGAAGGCCGGGCTTTCGGGCGACGAGGCCCGGCTTTACGAACTGGTCTGGAAGCGCACGCTGGCAAGCCAGATGGCCGCCGCGAACCTTGAACGCACGACCGTGGACCTGAAGGACAAGAACGGCCGCGCCGATCTGCGCGCCACGGGCCAGGTGACGATCTTCCCCGGCTTCCTCGCGCTTTATCAGGAAACCGCTGACGATCCCGACGACGAAGAGGGCGACGACGGCAAGCGCCTGCCCAAGATCGAAAAGGGTGACACGCCCGCGATTCAGGGCGCACACGCCGACCAGCACTTCACCGAGCCGCCCCCGCGCTATTCCGAAGCGAGCCTTGTGAAGAAGATGGAGGAGCTCGGCATCGGGCGCCCCTCCACCTACGCCTCGATCCTGCAGGTTCTGAAGGACCGCGCCTATGTGCGCATCGAGCAGAAGCGCTTCCATCCCGAAGAGAAAGGCCGGCTTGTCACCGCCTTCCTCGAACGCTTCTTCGAACGCTATGTGAGCTATGACTTCACGGCGGGGCTTGAGGAACAGCTCGACGAGATCTCCGCCGGGAGCATCGACTGGACGGCGGTGCTGCACGCCTTCTGGAAGGACTTCCAGCCGAAGACCGCCGAAATCCTGGAGCTGAAACCCTCCGAGGTGACGACGGCGCTCGACGAATTCCTTGCGCCGCTGCTGTTCCCGGATACCGGCGACGGCAAGGACCCGCGTGTCTGCCCGGTGTGCGGCAATGGACGGCTGAGCCTGAAGACGGGCAAGTTCGGCGCCTTCGTCGGTTGCTCCAACTATCCCGAGTGCCGCTTCACGCGGCCGTTCGCGAGCGAGAACGGGAACGGCAACGGCACGGGCGAAGGCGGCGACCAGCCGCGCCTGCTCGGCGAGGACGCGGGCGAACCTGTCACCATCCGTTCGGGCCGCTTCGGCCTCTTCATCCAGCGCGGCGAAGGCGCAGACGGCGAGAAACCGCCGCGCGCCTCGATCCCCAAGGATGTGGACTCCGCCACGATCGAGCTCGACATGGCAGTGAAGCTGCTCGCGCTGCCGCGCGAAGTGGGCACGCACCCGGAAACGGGGACGCCGATCACCGCCTCGATCGGCCGCTACGGGCCGTATCTTGCGCATGACGGCAAATATGCGCGGCTCACCTCCACCGCGGAGGTCTTCGAAATCGGCATGAACGCCGCCGTCGTGAAGCTCGCCGAGCAGAAGAAGGGCTTCGAACGCAAGGCGCCCGCCGCGCTGAAGGAACTCGGCGCACACCCGACATCGGGCGCGACGCTGAAGGTGATGGACGGCCGCTACGGCGCCTATGTGACCGACGGCACCACCAACGCGACGCTGCCCAAGGGCACCGACCCGCAGGCACTCACGCTGGAAGCCGCCGCGACGATGATCGACGAGAAGGCCGCCAAGGGGCCGGCGAAGGGCAAGGGACGGAAGAAAGCGCCTGCGAAGAGCGGAGCGGCGAAGAAACCGGCGGCAAAGAAGGCTCCCGCGAAAAAAGCCCCTGCAAAGAAAAAGGCGGCGAAGTAGCGGCGATGGCTGAGCGATTCGAACGCCACAAGCAGCCTTGGACCGCCGCCGAGATCGACAAGCTGCACACGCTGGCGAAGAAGGGCATGGCGCTGAAAGCCATCTCCAAGGCCCTGACCCGCAGCGAGGAATCGGTGAAGGACCGCGCCAAGGCGGACGGGCTCAGCATCACGCGGTTGCGGTAGTGCCGTTTCGCCGGCGCGGAGAATGTGCGGCTTGACCCTCCCCTCGCCGCTCGCCAAATAAACCCCGCGAGGCCACGTCCTCCCCCTTCATGGGTAGAAGTCCGGGACGGCCCGGCTCTTTTGAAGAGGAGCGCCGTCATGGCCTGGGTGTATCTTGGAATCGCGGGGTTGCTGGAGGTCGTCTGGGCCTTTTCGATGAAGCAGTCCGAAGGGTTCACGCGGCTTGCGCCAAGCGTCGTCACCATCATCGCTATGATCGCGAGTTTCGCGCTGCTTTCGATCTCGATGAAATCGCTGCCGCTCGGCACGGCCTATACGGTTTGGACGGGGATCGGCGCGGTGGGCGCGTTTCTTGTGGGCGTCGCGGTGCTCGGCGAGAGTGTCAGCCCGACGCGGGTGCTCGCGGCCGGGCTGATCGTCGGCGGGCTGGTCTTGATGAAGCTTTCGGAACAGTAGGGGCTTGCCGCCAAGCGCCGAACGCCCGACATGGGTGGGAATGGCGAAACGACCCACCCCCGGCCTCCCCACCCGCGAACAGATCCTGAGCTTCGTCGCGGAGTCCTCCTCCCCCGTCGGCAAGCGCGAGATCGCCAAGGCGTTCGGGCTGACCGCGCAGGACAAGATCCTGCTGAAGGCGATGCTGAAGGACATGGCGAACGAGGGCCTGCTCGACAGCGGGCCCGGCCGCGCCTTCCACAAAGGCGGCGGGCTGCCGAAGGTGACGGTGCTGAAGATCGTCGGCATCGAGGGCGGACGCGCGGTGGCGGTGCCGGAAAGCTGGGCGAACGACACGCCCGCGCCGAAGGTGCGTGTCGTCGAGGGACGGAAGCGCGCGGCGCTGGCGGTTGGCGACCGCATTCTCGCGCGCATCGAGGAGACCGGGCGCGGGCACCTCGCGCATGTGATGAAGAAGATCGGCGCGTCTTCCGAAGACGCACTGCTCGGCGTGCTGCGGCGCGATGCCTCCGGCTGGTTCCTCGTGCCGACCGACAAGAAACTGCGCTTCGACCTGAAGATCACCGACGTCGGCGAGGCGGACGCGGGCGACCTCGTGCTCGCCGAGCAATCGGGGCGCGGGACGCGGGCGAGCGGCCGCGTCGTGCAGCGGCTCGGCGATCCGATGGCGCCGCGTAGCTTCTCGCTGATCGCGATCCACGAAAAAGGCATTCCGCACACGTTTTCCGACGAAGCGCTCGCCGAAGCGGAAAAGGCCGCGAAACTGCCGCTGGGGCCCCGCGAAGACCTACGCGACCTGCCGCTGCTCACCATCGACCCCGCCGACGCACGCGACCATGACGACGCGGTGTGGGCGGCGGCGGACGACGACCCCGGCAATCCGGGCGGCTTCAAGGCGATCGTCGCGATCGCCGACGTCAGCTTCTACGTGCGCCCCGGCACCGCGATCGACCGCGAGGCGCGCGAACGGGGGAACAGCGTCTACTTCCCCGATCAGGTCGTGCCGATGCTGCCCGAGGCGCTCTCGACCGATGCGTGCTCGCTGAACGCGAACGAAGACAAGGCGGTGCTCGCCTGCCACCTGACGATCGCGAGCGACGGCACGTTGAAAGACTGGCGCTTCACGCGGGCGGTGATGCACGGCGTTGCGAACCTTGCCTACGAGACGGTGCAGGAGGCGATCGACGGGAAGATCGAGCACGCGCTGACGGAAGGCGTGCTGAAACCGCTGTGGGCGGCGTGGACCGCGCTCAAGGCCGCGCGTGACAGGCGCGATCCGCTGGCGCTCAACATGCCGGAACGGCGCGTCATTCTGGACGAGAAGGGCCGGATCGCGGAAATCCGCGTGCGCGAACACTTGCCGGCGCATCAGCTGATCGAGGACTTCATGATCGCGGCGAACGTCGCGGCGGCAAAGGCGCTGGAGGCGAAGGCATCGCCGGTGGTGTACCGCACCCACGAGCGGCCGAGCCGCGAGAAATTGGTCTCGCTGTCCGATTATGTGAAGTCGCTGGGCCTCAGCTTCTCGCTCGGGCAGGTGGTGACACCGACGACGTTCAACCGGCTGCTCGCGCGGATCACCGAGCCGGCGCTGCTCGAACAGGTTTCCGAGCAGGTGCTGCGCAGCCAGGCGCAAGCGTTTTACGGCACCGACAACCTCGGCCACTTCGGGCTCGCGCTTGGCAGCTATGCGCATTTCACCTCGCCGATCCGGCGCTATTCGGACACGCTGGTCCACCGCGCGCTGGTGCGGGCGTACAAGCTCGGCGAGGGCGGGCTCACCGACGAGGAAATGCGCGCCCTGCCCCGCACCGCCGAGCATATCTCTATGACCGAGCGGCGGGCGATGGAGGCGGAGCGCAACACGATCGACCGATACGTTGCGGCCTATCTCGCGCAACATGTGGGGCAGATCGTGCGGACGCGGATCAGTGGGGTGACGCGCTTCGGGCTGTTCGCGAGCGTCGAGGGTGTGGGCGGCGACGGGCTCATTCCGATGTCGATGCTGGGCGCGGAGCGCTTCCACTTCGACGAGTCGACGAAGACGATCGAGGGGCTGACGACGGGGGTGACATACCACGTAGGGCAGCGGCTGGAGCTGCGGCTGGCCGACGCGAACCCGATCAGCGGTGCGCTGCGCTTCGAGTTTCCCGATGGGCCGGCGCCCCGGGCCGGAAATCGACCGCCGCCGCGCAAAGGGCGGCCGCCGCTGCCAAGGGCCGCGGGCAAGGTGCGACGGAAACGGTAGGTCTTACGCCGCGTCGAGCAGGCGGAACATGCGATCGATGCGCGGCTGGAGCGTGGTGACGGTCGCCAGCGTTTCCTCGGCCGCGTGAACTTCGGCCGCGAAATCGTTGAAGCCGAACGCCTTCGCGAGACCCTTCAGCGAATGCAGCTGGCGCCGCACCTCGCTGTGGCTTCCGGCAAGCAGAAGCAGCTGGATATCCTCCAGCTTGTCGGAAAGCTCCTGATGGAGCGATTCGAAGTCTTCGTCGATCATGCCCCAAGGCTAGTGGGAAAGTCGTTAGAACAGGGTTAAGCAGGCGCCATGTCGATCAGCCTTCTCGGATTTGCCTGGGACGCCAGTTCCTCCTACGCACGCGGCGCGGCGCTCGCGCCTTCGGTGGTGCGCGGATTGCTGTTCAGCGAGGCCTCCAGCCCCTACAGCATCGACGGCGTCGATCTTGCGGACGCATTCGGCGACCGGCACTTTCCCGACCTGCCCGAAGACGCTGCAGAAGCGCGCGCGATCATTTCCGGCACGGTTTCGGCCGCAATCAAGGCCGGCCGCCGGCCGCTCAGCATCGGCGGCGACCATTCGGTGACCTATCCGATCCTCAGCGCCGTGAAGGCCGCGCACGGGCCGGTGAACGTGCTGCATGTCGATGCACACCCCGATCTCTACGAAGAGCTTGGCGGGGACCGCTGGTCGCACGCCTGCCCCTTCGCCCGCGCGCTCGACGACGGCTGCATCGCGAACCTCGTGCAGGTGGGCATCCGCAGCGCGACGCCTGAGCAGCGCGCGCGGAGCGCGGCGGCGGGCGGCGTGATGCTGGGCGCCGACGCGTGCGACCGCGTGCCGTGGGAGCGGCTGCAGGGGCCGGTCTACGTGTCGATCGACCTCGACGGGCTCGACCCGGCGTTCGCGCCCGGCGTCTCCCACCCCGAACCAGGCGGGCTTTCGACGCGCGAGCTGCTGACGCTGATCGCGCGCGTGCCGGGCGAGATCGTGGGCGCCGACGTCGTCGAGCTGAACCCCGAGCGCGATATCGGGATGCTGACGGCAGGCGTTGCGGTACGCCTCGTCAAGGAACTGGCCGCCAGAATGCTGTGACGCCGCTTGACTCAGGGGCGCGTTTTCGGCATTAGCCCGCCCGTAAGCGCGGCGCTCAAACGCCGCGTTCTTTTTTGAACCATCAGAGATCAAGCGCAAGGACTGCCGCGCCATGGCCAAACCAACGACCGTCAAGATCAAGCTCGTCAGCACGGCCGACACCGGCTTCTTCTACGTAACGAAGAAGAACCCGCGCACGCAGACCGAGAAGTTCACCTTCCGCAAGTACGATCCCGTCGTGCGCAAGCACGTCGAGTTCAAGGAAGCGAAGATCAAGTAAGCCCCGCCCGCCGGGCGCCGCATCAGGCGTACTGGCGAACGGTTTCGATAAAGCGCATCACCGAGATCGGCTTGGCGATATACGCCTCGCAGCCGCCGGCCTTGATGCGCTCTTCATCGCCCTTCATCGCAAACGCCGTGACCGCGACGACGGGAATCCCGCTCAGCGCCGCGTCGCTTTTCAGCCAGCCAGTGACTTCGAGCCCCGAAACTTCGGGAAGCTGAATGTCCATGAGGATCAGGTCAGGGCGGTCCGCACGCACCAGATCCGGCACGCTGCGCCCGTCGCGCGTTTTCATTGTGCGATAGCCGTGTGCTTCCAGAAGGTCGCAGAACAGCTTCATATTGAGGTCATTATCCTCGACGACGAGGACGGTTTTCTGCATGGTGCCCTCTTCGCAAGCCCTGCCGCGCATTTTAGCCCCGCGAACCGGCCTGCTGAACAATCGCCTTGGCGAATGGTTTATACAATCCTAATTGTCCAGAGTTAATGACCTCTTACCAATCAGCCCTAACGCGCGAGGAGGCCGAAGTGATGGCGCTGCACGCCCTGGCGTGGGTTGCGAGCGACGAACGGCTTGGACCGCGTCTGCTGGCGCTGACCGGACTCGACGCGGAAACGTTGCGCGCGCGCGCCGGAACCCCCGAAGTGCTGGGCGCGACGCTCGATTTCCTCGCCGCGCACGAGGCCGACTTCATCGCCTGCGCCGAAGCGATCAGCACGGAGCCCGCCCGGCTCGCTGCGGCACGCGGAGCGCTGGGGCAATGACCAAGCCGCTTCTCATCTGCGACTGCGACGAGGTGCTGCTGCACTTCGCGGGGCCGTTTCGCACCTATCTCGACACCGCGCACGCGCTCGAACTCAACTTCGAAAGCTTCGCACTTTCCGGCAACATCCGGCGCAAGGCCGACGGCAGCCTTGTCGACAAGAAGGACGTTCGCACGCTCGTCGACGGCTTCTTCGCGGACGCGATGGAGGGGCAACCGGTGGTGGACGGCGCTGTCGAGGCGCTGGCTGCGCTGTCGGAGCCCTACGAGATCGTCATCCTCACCAACATCCGCGACGCTTACCGGGACCGCCGCCGCGCGCAAATCGCCGCGCTCGGGATGCCCTTCCCCGTCTATGTGAATGATGGCCCCAAGGGGCCTGCCGTCACCACGCTGATGCGCGAGCACGGACGCGACGCCGCCGTGTTCATCGACGACTTGCCCCCGCACCACAGTTCGGTAAAGCGGGATGCGCCGCACGTGCACAGGCTGCACATGGTCGCCGATCCGGAGCTGAGGCCCCTGATCCCGGCCGCAGACGATGCGCACGCACGGATCGATATCTGGTCTCAGGCATTACCGTACCTGCTGCGGCAGGCGGCGCGCTGACGACCAGAATGCAACGAAGGGGAATTTCCGGTTATGAGTATTGAAGCGCGTCTCGCCGAACTTGGAATCACGCTGCCGAAAGCCGCCGCGCCGGCGGCCAACTATGTGCCGACAGTTCTGCACGGGAACATGCTCTACATCTCCGGCCAGCTTCCCTTCCAGGAAGACGGCACGCTCGTTCTCGGACGGCTCGGCGAAGACGTGGACGTGGCGGCCGGTCAGGCAGCCGCGCGTCTCTGCGGCATCGGAATCCTTGCGCAGGCACAGGCCGCACTCGGCAGCCTCGAGCGCATCGAGCGCGTGCTGAAGCTCGGCGCATTCGTTTCCAGCACGGCGAATTTCTTCGACCAGCCGAAGGTTGCCAACGGATGCAGCGACTTTATGGTTGAGGTTCTCGGAGACGCAGGACGGCACGCGCGCAGCGCAGTCGGCGTCCCCGCCCTGCCGCTTGGCGTTGCGGTCGAGATTGATGCCGTGATTGCCGTGAAGGTCTGAACGGAACCGGATGCTGCGACACACCACCCGCGACCTTGATTTCCTGACACGCCAGCCCTTTGCGCACAGGGGGCTTCACGGCGCGAAGGCCGTGCCCGAAAACAGCCGGGCGGCGTTCGAACGCGCGATTGCGGCGGGCTATGGCATCGAACTCGATGTGCAGCTGACCAAGGACAAGGACGCGGTGGTGTTTCACGACACCGAACTGCCGCGCCTCGTCAACGCGGGCGGGCGCATCTCCGACCTGACGACGGGCGAACTCGCCGCGTTTCGCCTTTGCGGCACCGACGAGCCGATCCGCACGCTGCGCGAGGTGCTGAGCGAGATCGGCGGGCGTGTGCCCACCCTGGTGGAGGTGAAATCGCCAGGGCGGCGCGGCTATGGCAGCCTTTGCCGCGCGGTGCGCCGGGCGCTGGAAGGATCGAACGGATGGACGGCTGTGATGTCTTTCGATCCGCGCATCGTGCGCTGGTTCCGCGAACATAGCCCACAGACCGTGCGCGGGCTCGTGGTGACGAAAGACGGAAGCGGCAACGCGGGTTTGCGCGGATGGCTTTCGCGAAACCTCGCCGTCCGCGCCACACGCCCGCACTTCATCGCCTGCGATATCAGGGCGCTGCCCTCCGGTTTCGCCGAGCGCCAGCGCCGCAAGGGCCGCCCGGTACTGACCTGGACGGTGCGCGACGACGAGGAGCGCGGGCGGGCACGGGCGTACGCCGACCAGATCATTTTCGAGGACACCCCGGACCCCGCATGACCGGCACGCCGGCGACTTTCCGGATTGTGACGTCGGCCGCGGACATTTCCGCGCCCGACTGGAACGCCTGCGCCGGAGACAACAACCCGTTTACGCTGCACGCTTTCATCAATGCGCTTGAGGAATCGGGGAGCGCGGTTGCCGCTGCAGGGTGGCAGGCGGCGCACGCGGTGCTGGAAGATGCGGACGGCACAATCCTCGGCATCGCGCCCGCCTACGCGAAATCGCACTCGCAGGGGGAATACGTGTTCGACCACGGCTGGGCGGACGCGTTCGAGCGCGCGGGCGGGCGCTATTACCCGAAGTATCAGATGGCGGTGCCATTCACCCCGGCGACAGGCCCTCGCCTGCTGCTGAAGGATGCTGCCTCCGCGCCCGCCTTGATCGGCGGGATCGAGCAGTTCTGCGCGCGCCAGCAGATCTCGTCCGCGCACGCCACGTTCATCGCGCCCGAGCAGGTTCCGCTCTTCGACGCGGCGGGCTGGCTGATCCGGCACACCGAGCAATTCCACTGGCACAACGCCGGATACAGCAGCTTCGAAGACTTCCTCGGCAGCCTCGCCTCGCGCAAGCGCAAGACCATCCGCCGCGAACGGCGGGAGGCGGCGGAAAGCGGCCTTCGCATCGTCGCGCTTTCCGGCGCGGACATATGCGAGGCGCACTGGGACGCGTTCTGGCACTTCTATCAGGACACGGGCAGCCGAAAATGGGGCCACCCCTACCTGACACGGGCGTTCTTCAGCCTGATCGGGGCGCGCATGGCGGAGCGCGTGCTGCTGGTGCTCGCCATGGACGGTGACACACCCGTGGCGGGCGCGCTCAACTTCATCGGCGGGGACTGTCTTTACGGGCGCTACTGGGGAGCTGTGTGCGACCTGCCGTTCCTGCACTTCGAGCTCTGCTACTATCAGGCCATCGACTACGCGATCACGCACGGCCTCGCCCGGGTCGAGGCGGGGGCTCAGGGGCCGCACAAGCTGGCGCGGGGCTATGTGCCCGTGGTGACGACCTCCGCACACCATATCGAGCATCCGGGGCTGCGGCGCGCCATCGAGGACTATCTCGACCGTGAGCGCCCGGCGATCGCAGCGGACATCCGCGCGCTGGAAAGCTTCACGCCCTACCGGCGCGGTTCATAGAGCCGGGCGCAGGCGCGACCAGCCTGCTTCGCCATGTAGAGCGCGACATCGGCGGCCTTGGTGAGATCCGCCGCACTTCCCGCATGATCGGGGTAGAAGGCGACGCCGACGCTGGCGGTGCTTTCCGTCGGCTCTCCGCTGTCAGTCGTTCCGGCACGAACCGCCTGCGCCGCGAGCGCCATCACCTCCTCGCTGTGCCGTCCCGCATCCGGAAGGAGGATGGCGAACTCGTCGCCGCCAAGACGCGACACCGAGCCAGTCGTAAACGCATCGCGAAGCCGCCGGGCGGCGCGGCGCAACAGCGCGTCCCCGGCATCGTGGCCGAAACCGTCGTTCACCGCCTTGAAGTGATCAAGATCGACCAGCATCAGCGCCATACGGCCGCCGCGCGCATCCGTTTCGCGCATTGCAGCGAGCAGAAGCTCCTGAAAGCGGCCGCGGTTCGGCAGCTCTGTGAGCACGTCGTGCGCGGCGAGCCAGCGCAGACGTTCGTCCCGCTCGCGCTGCTCGGTAATGTCGGTGCGCGTGCCGATCATGCGCAGCGCGCGCCCCTTCGCATCGCGTTCGACGACGCGGCTACGCTCGGCGACCCAGACCCATCCGCCATCCTTGCAGCGCAGGCGATGCTCGAGGTTCACCATCGGCTGCTCGTCCTTGAGGCACGCGGTGATCCTGCGGGTATGCTCCTCAAGATCGTCGGGGTGAATATAATCGGCGAAGCCCGCGGCGTGGCCCTTCACCTCGCCCACGGCATAGCCCTGGATCGCGAGCGCGCTGTCGCTGAGCCAAACGTCGCCCGACGCGATGTCCCAGTCCCACACACCAACGCGGGTGCCATCGAGCGCGAGCGAAAGCCGCGCTTCGAGGTCCTGCAGCGTTTCGGTGGCGGCACGGCGCTCGCTGACATCGATGACGGCGCCGACATAGCCGTCGTAACGGCCGCATTCATCGAACTTGGGAGCGCCGACGTTGAGCACCCACGCGGTCGTGCCGTCAGCCTTCAGGATGCGATATTCGATGGCGAACCGCTGCCGCCGGTCCGCGGCGGCATGGATTTCGCCCGGCACGGTGAGGCGATCCTCCTCGTGCATTGTGAAAACCCAGCTTTCGAGCTGATCGGGCCGAGTGCCGGTGATCGCGTACCAACTGTCGCTGACGAAACGGAGGCGGCGGTCCGCGTCCGCCATCCAGATCACGACGGGCAGCGATGCCGAAAATTGCCTGAGCTGGGTTTCGTAGCGCCTGCGGAGCGCTGTTTCGCGGGCGAGTTCGGCGCGCAGCGCAGCAAGCTCGTCTTCACGCGACTCGGAAGACTTTTGCGGAAATGCTTTGATTTCCGATACTTTTCCAGACAACCGCGTCGCCAAGGCGCAAGTCCCCCTGCTGCTTACGACAGCCGGTATAGCAAGCGGCCATTTCGCTTTATTTGCAAGCCCCAAGCGCCTGATTTCTCAGGCTTGCAGCGATTCGGACAAATGCTAGTGGCGAGTCTGCATCAGGAACGCACGGGCTTCGCGCTGCGCCGCAGCGACCTCCGTGGGCGTCATCGACGCCGCAACTTCGCTGCGATCGAGCTGGGCGCGCTCGTCACCCGACATGGCGGCGAGATTGAACCACTTGTGCGCTTCGACGAGATCGATATCGACACCGTTGCGGCCGACCGCATAGGCAACGCCGAGTTCGTAATACGCATCCGGCTGCCCGGCCATCGCCGCCGCCATCTGCGCATGCATAAACTGGACTTCTGTGACTGGATGACTTGCCATTCGAAAATCCCCCTCAACGTGAGGAGGTTTGGCGTGTCTTATTCAAGAAATGGTTAACACCGAAAAACGGCGAAAATCCTGGTGCGACTCAGCCGAACAGCGAGTTGGCCCGGCGAAACGCGAAAGCCTCCTGGTGTCCACTGTGCGCCAGCCGGACGCGCCCGGGCGGCATCGTGACGACGGCGCGAGTGCCCCGGCCCGGCGAGGAAAGCAGCTTGAAGCTCGCCTCGTGCAGTTCCGCGAGCGCCTTGACGAGCGGCAGGCCAAGGCCGCTGCCGGCGAGCATGTTCTTGTCGTCGTGCCCGCGTGCAAACGGCTTCATGGCCGTTTCCATCGCGCGGGGCGACATGCCGGGACCGTTATCGCGCACCTCGATGAGCATCCGGTCGGCCTTATCGACGCGCGCGGCAATGGTGAGCTTCACCTTCTCGCCGCCGTACTTGAGAGCGTTGCCGGCGAGATTGACGAGGATCTGCCGAAGCATCCGCGCATCGGCATGGAGAAACGGCAGATCGGCCTCCATCTCGATCGCGACGCTCGCACCGCGCGCCTCGGCCATGGTCCCGAGCATACGGAGCACGGACGCAGCGAGCTGACGGAGATCGACATCGGTCTCGTCGAGCGGCGCGGCGTCCGCCTCGATACGGGCGAGGTCGAGAATGGAATCGAGCGTCGAGAGCATTCCCTGCGCCGCTTCCCAGATGACCGCGTTCTGGCTGGCCGCAGCCTGCGTACGTCCGCTTTCGAGGCCGAGCGCGATGAGTTCGCTGTAGCCCGCAATGGCGTTGATCGGGGTTTTGAGTTCGTGGCTGAGATTGGCGGCAAGCATCCTGCGGTCGCGGCGCAGGCGGCGCGCCTCGTCGCGGGCGCCGCGGGCGGCGCGCTCGCCGGCATCGACAGCGCGGGCCAGCGCCTGCGCGAGCCGGGGTCCGGAAATGCGGCCGATCGGCTCTGACCCCATGACCACCGCGACTCCGCCGGTGAGGCAAAGCGCGATGTCGGCGCGGGCGAGAAGCTCGGCAGGCCGGATTGCGGCATCGATCGCCCGACCGGGAAGACCCTCCCCCGGGGGCTCCATGACATCCGTCAACCAGTCCTGCATCGAGAATGCTCCGCTGCAAACGGCTGGAATCCTGCACAATCGAGGATATCCGCCGGGCCTCCTGCAACGGCGTTAATAGTTATTGAGAATTCCTAATGAAAAGTTAACGCGGGCCGATTTCGGCCGTTTAGACCGCCAGATTGTCGATAAGACGCGTTGAACCGAGCCGCACCGCCGACAGGATGCGCGCCGGGCGATCAAGGACGGCCATCGGCAACAGCATTTCAGCGTCACGAAGCGCGACATAATCGGGCACGAGGCCCGCCGCGCGCAGTGCCGCGTCGGCCTCCGCGAGTGCTGTTTCGATCGCCATCCCGGCGCGGATCGCGTCGCGCGCCGCCATCAGCGTCTTCGGGAACAGCGCAGCGCGGGCGCGCTCCTCCGCCGAGAGGTAGGCGTTGCGCGACGAGAGCGCGAGACCATCGGCCTCACGCACCGTGGGCACGCCGACGATCTGCGTGGCGATATCGAGGTCGGCGGCCATGCGGCGGACGGTGAGGAGCTGCTGGTAATCCTTCTCCCCGAACATCGCGAAATCGGCCTGCGCCTGATTGAGCAGCTTCGAGACCACGGTCGCGACGCCGTCGAAATGGCCGGGCCGGTGCGCACCATCGAGCTCGGCGGTGAGGCCCGCGACCTGAACGCTGCTTGCGAAGCCCGCCGGGTACATCTCCTCCACCGTGGGCGCGAACAGGAGGTGGCACCCCGCCCCCGCAAGCGCCGCCGCATCCTCCGCCTCGCGGCGCGGATAGCGGGAGAAATCCTCGTTGGGGCCGAACTGCGTGGGGTTCACGAAAATGCTTGCGACGACCCGGTTGGCACGAGCGAGACCGGCTGCGACGAGCGCGAGATGTCCGGCGTGGAGCGCACCCATCGTGGGCACCAGCGCCACGCTCCGCCCCGCCGCATTCCATGCGCGTACGCGCGCGCGAAGTGCCGCAACCGTCCGCACGGTTTCGAAAGCCTCCGGAATCTTACCTCTCCTCGATTGACTCCCCGGCGCCCGTGAATGAAACAGTCCGCCATCCAACGGAATGCAGCCATCGGGGGCGCGTTACTTTTATGGCCAAAGCCCATGTCATCGTTCTTGGCAATGAAAAAGGCGGGACGGGTAAGTCCACAACCGCAGTCCACATCGCCGTCGCGCTGATGCACAGCGGCCGCAAGGTCGCCGCCATCGACCTCGATTCGCGCCAGCGCACCTTCACGCGCTACATGGAAAACCGGCAGAGCTTCTCCGAAGGCCACGGCCTGGGGCTGAAGACGCCGCGGCTGCAGGTGATCGACGACAACGACAGCCACAGCGAAACGCTGCTCCGCACCACGCTCGACGCGTGGGCACCGGTGGTGGACGTGATCGTGGTGGATACGCCGGGCCGCGACAGCCCCTTGTCGCGCGTCGCGCTCGGCCGCGCTGACACGCTGATCACACCGATGAACGACAGCTTCGTCGACTTCGACCTCATCGGGCAGGTCGATCCGGACACGTTCAAGGTGAAGCGCCCGAGCTTCTACGCCGAGCTGATCTGGGACGCGCGCAAGGCCCGCGCGAAGACGGACGGCGGATCGGTGGATTGGGTGGTGGTGCGCAACCGCATGTCCTCGCTCGCCGCGAAGAACATGATTCGCGTGGGCGGCGCGCTCGACGAGCTTTCCAAGCGCATCGGCTTCCGCATCGCGCCGGGGCTTTCCGAACGCGTCATCTACCGCGAACTCTTCCCGCGCGGGCTGACGCTGCTCGACATCGGCGTGATCGACGACGTCAACATGAGCCACATCGCCGCGCGCAACGAACTGCGCGAACTCATCGCGAGCCTTACCCTCCCGGAAATCGAAGAAGCGCAGAGCCTCGCCAGCTGATGATTGTGGTCCTCGCCCTCGCGGCGGGAGCGCTCGGCGCGCTGTGGTATGCTGGCGCGCTGACAGCGGTGCGGCTGCGCTGGATCGGCATCGCCGCAGGCGGGGGGCTCGCGCTGCGCCTGCTGCTGACCGGACAATGGCTCGGCGCGCTCGCAGTCGCAGGCGTGACGGCGTGGCTGGCCATGGATCAGCGGCCTCGCCGCCGTGAATCCGGCATGTCTCCTCAGGAAGCGGGCCGTCTGCTCGGCCTGTCGCCCGAGGCCGGCGCGATCGAGATCAATGCGGCATGGCGGCGGATGATCACGGAGGCCCATCCCGACAAGGGCGGCAGCGCGGAGGCGTCCGCTCGCCTCAACGCAGCAAGGGATACGCTCTTGAAACATCTTCGCGATACCAGGCGTTGACGCGATAGTTTCGCGATTCTCACAGCAAGGGCAGTATTTTGGACCGGCACGACTTCCACCCGACATCGCTTCGGGAATATGACATCCGCGGCATCATCGGCGAAACGCTTGGCGAAGACGACGCCTACGCCATCGGGCGCGGCTTCGGTACGCGCGTCCGCCGCGCCGGTGGAAGCAAGGTCGCGGTGGGCTACGATGGCCGCCATTCATCGCCCACGCTGGAAGCGGCGCTGGTGCGCGGCCTTGAGGACACGGGCTGCGAGGCGCTGCGTATCGGGCTCGGGCCGACGCCGATGCTCTACTTCGCGGTGCACCATCTGGACGCGGACGGCGGCGTGATGATCACCGGCAGCCACAATCCGCCGAACTACAACGGCTTCAAGATGATGATCGGTCACGGGCCGTTCTACGGCGACGACATCACGGGCATCGGTACGATGGCTGCAGCGGGCGACTGGGAGACGGGCACGGGATCCAATCGCAAAGTCGATGTTTCAGAGAACTACGTCCAGCGCCTGCTGGGCGACGTTCCGACGCGGGGCTTCCGCATCGCGTGGGACACGGGGAACGGCGCCGCCGGGCCGATCGTCGAGCGGCTGACCGCTGCAATGCCGGGCGAGCACCACCTTCTGTTCACCGATGTGGACGGCAATTTCCCGAACCATCACCCGGACCCGACCGAGGAAAAGAACCTCGCCGACCTTCGCCGCGTCGTCGCCGAAAAGGGTCTCGACTTCGGGCTCGCGTTCGACGGCGACGGCGACCGCATCGGCGCGATCGACAGCACCGGACGCATCATCTGGGGCGACCAACTGCTGATGATCCTGACCGAGGACGTGCTGCGCGACGTGCCGGACGCGACGATCATCGCCGACGTGAAGGCGAGCCAGGCGCTCTACGATCGCGTCGCAGAACTCGGCGGTAAGCCGCTGATGTGGAAGACCGGCCATTCGCTGATCAAGGCGAAGATGAAGGAAACCGGCGCGCCGCTGGCGGGCGAGATGAGCGGGCACATCTTCTTCGCGCACCGCTATTACGGCTTCGACGACGCGATCTATGCCGCCGTGCGGCTGATCGGCGCGGTTGACCGGAGCGGCAAGTCGCTGACGCAACTGCGTGGCGAGATGCCCGCAATGGTCAACACGCCCGAACTGCGCTTCCCCTGCCCCGAGGAACGCAAGTTCGCGGTGATCGACGAAGTGCTGGCGCGGCTCGAAGCGAGCGGCGCGGAGGTGAACCGCACCGACGGCGCGCGCGTCAACACGCCCGACGGCTGGTGGCTGCTGCGCGCCTCCAACACGCAGGACGTGCTCGTCGCGCGGGCCGAAGCGGTGTCCGAGGAGGCGCTCGAACGGCTCGTCGGCGCGATCAACGCACAGCTTTCCGCATCGGGCCTCGCGACTTTGACGGGACACTGAGCCCGCCTCACATTTCACTTATGTTGCAGTGCACAAAAAGTCTTGACGAATCCGGGCACCATCTATATGTTGCAGTGCAGCATAAGGTGCGCCCTTGGAGGTCACGATGGCTGAAGCAGCAAAGGTGGAAGTGAAAGTGGAACCCGTCAACGCGGCGCCGGCGAAGCCTGCCGCCGCTCCGAAGGCAGAAGCCGCTCCCGCCGCCAAGGTTGAAGCGAAACCGGCGCCGAAAGCCGCCGTGCCGACCCCTGCCGCCAAGCCGAAAGCGAGCCCCAAGGCCGCCGCGAAGGTCGTGGAGAAGCCGGTGAAGCCGGCGCCCGCCAAGGTCGAAGCGAAGGTCGCGAAAGCACCGACGCCGAAAGCCGCCAAACCGAAAACCGTGGTCCCCGCAGCCGTATCCGCGAAGGCCAGCGTCCCCCCGAAACAGAAGGTATCCATCATGACGATCAATGAAAACGTGAAGAAGCAGACCGAAACCGCGATGGCGCAGGGCAAGGCCGCTGTCGAGCAGTTCCAGACGAAGACCCGCGAAGCGATGGAAAAGAGCACCAAGGCCGCCGAAGAGCTGAACAGCTTCACGCGCGAAAACGTGGAAGCGCTCGTCGAATCCGGCAAGATCGCCGCGAAGGGCTTCGAAACGATGACGCAGTCGGCGCTCGAACTCGCCAAGAAGAACGGCGAAGCCGCCACGACGGCCTTCAAGTCGTTCTCGTCGGCCAAGAGCGCCAACGAGCTTCTGCAGCTGCAGAGCGATTTCGCGCGCAGCCAGTTCGACAAGTTCGTTGCTGACAGCAGCAAGATGACCGAAGCGTTCGTGAAGCTTTCGACCGACATGTTCGAGCCGATCTCCAGCCGCTTCGCGGTTGCTGCCGACAAGTTCAAGACGGTCGCTGTCGCCAAGTAAGCGCCTCGCAGCCGTTTCTACAGGAAGGGCGGTCGCTGTTGCGGCCGCCCTTTTCGTTCATGGTCTTGTTATCGCGCCCGTAACTGCAATATCATGGGCCTGTGCGAAACCTCGTGAGTGAGCGAATGAATGACTGATCGCGAGTCAGACGACCGGAACGGTTCCGGCACGGACACCGGCGTCGCGACCAAGACCAAGCCCAAGACCAAAAAGCCTGCGCTTTACAGGGTCTTGATGCTGAACGACGACTACACGCCGATGGAATTCGTGGTGGAAACGCTGCGGCGCTTTTTCCGCATGTCCACCGAGGACGCAACGCGCGTGATGCTGCAGGTCCACCACAAGGGCGTCGGCCTGTGCGGCGTGTTCACCTACGAGGTCGCCGAAACCAAGGTGAACCAGGTGCTCGATTTCGCGCGGCAGAACCAGCACCCGCTGCAATGCACGCTGGAAAAAGCCTGAAACGATTTCGTTTCATTGAAGTTTTTGATTGCAGTCAATGAGACAATCCATTGGCGGTGCTTTCCGGTTTCCACGAGTATGCAGCGACGAAAGGAACCATCATGTCCGACACCGAATCCAATATCGGCATCCCCGCGGAAGACCGTGCCAAGATCGCCGACGGCCTCTCCCACGTGCTTGCCGACACCTATTCGCTGTACCTGAAGACCCACAACTTCCACTGGAACGTCACGGGTCCGATGTTCAACTCGCTGCACGCGATGTTCATGACGCAGTATAACGAGCTGTGGCTCGCGACCGACGAGATCGCGGAGCGCATCCGCGCACTCGGCCACTTCGCGCCCGGCGGTTACAGCGCGTTCGGCAAGCTCACCAGCATCAAGGAAGCGCCCGAGCAGCCGCCCGAGGCGATGGAAATGGTGAAGCAGCTCGCCGAGGGCAACGAAGCCGTCGCGCGCACGGCGCGGAAGATCTTCTCGATCGTGGAAGACGCGGGCGACGAGGTCTCGGTCGATCTGCTCGTCAGCCGGATGCAGTACCACGAGAAAACCGCGTGGATGCTGCGCTCAACGCTCGGCTGATCAAAGACCCCTATTGATTCGGGTGAGTTGACGCTTCGGGCGCCGCACCCGAATCTGGGGGCATGGGAGCTTCCTCACCAAAAGTCTGCATCATCGGCGCCGGTTGCAGCGGTTTCACCACCGCCAAGCGGCTCGCCGATCACGGCATTGCCTTCGATATCTTCGAAAAATCCGATCGCGTCGGCGGCAACTGGGCCTATGGCAATCCGAACGGCGTTTCTGCCTGCTATCAGTCGCTGCACATCGACACATCGAAAACGCGACTGCAGTTCGACGACTTCCCGGTTCCGGCGGACTGGCCGGACTTTCCGCACCACAGCCTGATCGACAGCTATTTCAACGCCTATGTCGATCATTTCGGGCTGCGGGAGCGCATCCGCTTCAACACCGAGGTGCGAGCGTGTCGGCCGCTCGACGGCGGCGGCTGGGAGGTGACAGCGGGCGGCGAAACGCGCCGCTATGACGTGCTGGCGGTGGCGAACGGGCACCACTGGAAGCCCAACATACCCGCCTTCCCCGGCGCTTTCGACGGGCCGCAGATCCACAGCCACAACTACCGCACACCGTTCGAACCCGTGAACATGGTGGGCAAGCGCGTGCTCGTTGTCGGGCTCGGCAACAGCGCGGTCGATATCGCGTCCGAGCTTTCCCAGCGGCCGATGGCGGCGAAGCTGTTCGTCGCCGCACGGCGCGGCGTGTGGGTGCTGCCCAAATATCTGGGCGGCAAGCCTTCGGACAAGCAGGCGCTGCCCGAATGGATGCCGATCGGCCTCAAGCGCCGCCTCGCCGCGTTCGTGGTGAAGCGCGCGGTGGGGAGCATGGAAAGCTACGGCCTGCCCGCGCCCGATCATGCCCCGCTCGAAGCGCACCCGACGGTCAGCTCTGAATTCCTGCTCCGCTGCGGTTCGGGCGACATCACCGTGAAACCGAACATCGCGGCGCTCGAAGGCGACAGCGTGCGCTTCGAGGACGGGAGTAGCGAGGCGATCGACGCGATCGTCTACGCGACCGGCTACCAGATCGCTTTTCCGTTCCTGAGCGACGCGGATGCGCCCGTGGTCGACAACCACATCGGGCTTTTCAAGCGGATGGTGCGCCCCGAACGGACGGATCTGTGGTTCATGGGACTAGCGCAGGCTCTGCCGACGCTCGTGAACCTCGCCGAGCAGCAATCGAAACTGCTCGCCGCATGGCTGACCGGCACGTACGGCTTGCCGGATGCGGAGTCGATGCGGCGTTTGATCGGCGAGGACGAAGCGCGGCACCAGGGCCATTACTATGCCTCGCGCCGCCACACGATGCAGCTCGATTTCGACGTTTATAAACGCGAGATCGCGCATGAACTGAAAGCCGGCAGCAACCGGTGTAAAGACTGGCCGGCGGCAACGACCGCCGCTGCCGCCTGAGGAGGATAGAATGGACCTGTCGTTCAGCCCCGAGGACGCCGCCTTCCGCGAGGAGGTGCGCCGCTTCATCGACGAGAATTACCCTGAAAACCTGAAGGGCAAACTCGACGAAGGCGAGGAATGGTCGAAGGAAGACTATCTCTCGTGGCACCGGATTCTCGGCAAGAAAGGCTGGGTCGCGCCCGCGTGGCCCACCGAATACGGCGGGCCGGGGTGGAGCGCGACGCAGCGCTACATCTTTTCCGAAGAGCTGGCGCGCGCCGACACGATCCCGATCCTGCCGTTCGGGATCAGCATGGTCGCGCCGGTGATCTACACGTTCGGCACGCCCGAACAGAAAGCGCGCTTCCTGCCGCGCATCCTTTCGGGCGAGGACTGGTGGTGCCAGGGCTATTCGGAGCCCGGCGCGGGGTCCGACCTCGCCTCGCTGCGGACCAAGGCCGAGCGCGACGGCGACCATTATATCGTGAACGGCCAGAAGACGTGGACGACGCTCGCGCAGCACGCCGACTGGGGCTTCTTCCTCGTTCGCACCGATCCTTCCGTGAAGGCGCAGGAGGGCATTTCCTTCCTGCTCATCGACATGAAATCGCCCGGCATCACCGTGCGCCCGATCATTACCTTGGGCGGCGAGCACGAGGTGAACGAGGTGTGGCTGGAAAACGTGCGCGTGCCCGTGGAAAACCGCGTTCACGAGGAGAACAAGGGCTGGACCTGCGCGAAGTTCCTGCTGGCGCACGAGCGCACCGGGATTGCAGGCGTCGCGCGATCGAAGCGTGGCATCGAGAAGCTGCGCGCGATCGCGGCGGCGGAGCTGGACGGCGACCGGGCGCTGATTGAAAACCCGTTCTTCAAGCGCAAGATCGCCGAGCTGGAAATCGATCTCGCCGCGCTCGAATTCACTGAGCTGCGCGGGCTCGCAGCGCTCGCGGCAGGCAAGCCGCCGGGGGCGGAATCCTCGCTCCTGAAGATCAAGGGCACCGAGATCCAGCAGCGCATCACCGAGCTGACGCTGGAAGCGGTGGGCCACTACGGCGCGCCGTATTTCCGCGGCCTCGGCGACAGCGACAACGAGCACGCCATCGGGCCGGACTATGCGCTGCGCGCCGCACCGACCTATTTCAACATGCGCAAGACCTCCATCTACGGCGGGTCGAACGAAATCCAGCGCGGTATCATCGCGAAGATGGTTCTCGGGCTCTAGGGGCAAGATAATGGACTTCAGCTACACCGAAACGCAGACGATGGTGCGCGACACGCTCGCGCGCTTCCTTGCCGACCGCTACGACCACGAAACGCGCATGAAGATCGCGCGCAGCGACGGCTGGTCGCCCGACATCTGGAAGGCGTTCGCCGAGGAACTCGGTATCCTCGCGGCGCCGTTTTCCGAAAGCCTCGGCGGGCTCGGCGGCGGCGCGGTCGAGAACATGATCGTGATGGAGGAACTGGGCAAAGCGCTGGTGCTGGAACCCTATCTTTCAACCGTGGTGATCGGCGGCGGCTTCGCGCGCGAGACGGGCCGCACCGACCTGATCGAGAGCATCATCGCGGGGACGACGACCACGGCGTTCGCGTGGGCCGAACCCAAGGGCCGCTTCGATCCGGCGAACATCGCGACCGCCGCGAAAAAATCGGGCGGCGGCTGGACGCTTTCGGGCCACAAGGCGGTGGTGCGCGATGCGCCGTTCGCGAGCCACCTGATCGTCACGGCGCGCACCGGCGGCGGGCAGCGTGAGCAGGCCGGCGTGAGCCTGTTCCTCGTGGAAAGCAGCGCGAAGGGCGTGGTGCGGCGGGATTACCCGACCGTGGACGGCGGACGCGCCGCCGAAGTTTATTTCGAGAACGCCGAAGTGCCCGGCGAAGCCCTGCTCGGCGAAGCGGACGGCGCGTTCCCGCTCGTCAGCCGGATCATCGACGAGGCGACGACCGCGCTCTGCGCCGAAGCTGTCGGTGTGCTCCGCGAACTCCACCGGCAGACGCAGGACTATGCGCAGCAGCGCAAGCAGTTCGGCCAGCCGATCTCGAAATTCCAGGTGCTCCAGCACCGCATGGTCGACATGTTCATGGAGGCCGAGCAGGCGGCATCGATGGCGCTGATGGCAACGCTCAAACTCCCCGACCCTGCGGCCGTTTCAATGGCCAAGGCGAAGATCGGCAAGGGGCTGACGCTGAGCGGACAGGAAGCCATCCAGATCCACGGCGGCATGGGCATGACCGACGAACTCGCGGTCGGCCACTACTTCAAGCGCGCGACGATGATCGAAAGCCAGTTCGGGAATACCGACTGGCATCTGCAGCGATATGAGGCGCTGGCGTTTGGGGAGGCGGCGTAAGGCGGCTCCCTTCTGTCTCTTCAAACACGACAAAATTGTTTTAAAACCCGTTGTGCGATAACCGGTTCAGGCCAATTGCCGACGTCGCAAGATAATACTACCCTTCCGAGGAATTAAGTTCTTTTGATGAGAGCGACCAGTGAAAGTCTATATCGCTATTCGCGACTGGGTAGATCGTCAGTGCGACGCCCCGGGATTACGGTTCAAAATACTACTCTTGCCAGCAATGTTACCGCTGCTGCTGTTCCCCGTGACCGGAAGCACCCCTACATTGACCATGACGGTGTGCGTTTGGTTTATAGGCTGGAACCTCTTTGTATTCTGGCGCTATTGGATTTTCCTGAAGGTTGTATCGCGCAAAGCTGACGAACAATATGATAAGGTTGGAAAATTCAATTTAGCAAACGAGTATCACGACACAGAAAGCGCTACTGCTGCAGGCAAGAGGAAACGACGGGTCTGACTGCACTCACTTTCCGGCCCTTGGTCGCGCGTGCAGTTCTCTTTTGCGGGGCATCAAATGTGCGCTCCCCGCCATAAGTCGCCAACGACATAATCGCCATCAATCCTCGATCGCAGCGTAGACCATCGTCTTGAGTTCGCGGCGGACGGGGTAGGACGATGAGGGGATGAGCTGGGTCATGAAGATGCAGATGAGGTCTTCGACCGGATCGATCCAGAACGCGGTGGAGGCGGCGCCGCCCCAGAAATAGTCGCCCGCTGAGCCCGGGATCATCGTCTTCGCCGGGTCCATTGTCGTTGCGAAGCCGAGGCCGAAGCCGATGCCGTTGTAGTTCGCTTCCGAGAACAGTGACACGGACAGCGCGGGCAGATCGACGCCGCCCGGCAGGTGGTTCGCGGTCATCAGGTCGAGCGTCTTGCGGCTGATGTAGCGGCGTCCATCCGCCTCGCCGCCGTTCAGGAGCATCTGCGCGAACTTCAAATAATCATGCGCCGTGCCGACGAGACCGCCGCCGCCCGAGACGAACGCGGGGGGTTCCCGGAAACCTGACAGCTGCGGATCGTCCTGCAGGATCGTGCGTCCGCTCGAGGTGAGCGCGTAACAGGCGGCGAGGCGGTGTTCCTCGCCCGCGCGAACCTGAAAATCCGTGTCGACCATGCCGAGCGGGGTCAGCAGGCGTTCGCGCAGGAAATCCTCGAAGGCTTGCCCGGAGATGCGCTCGATCAGGTAGCCGAGCACATCGGTCGACACCGAATAGTTCCACTTTTCGCCGGGCGAGAATTCGAGCGGCAGCTCGGCAAGCCCCGCAATCATCTCGGCGAGCGTGATCGTGCCCTTCTCGATCTCGCCGATACCGCGCGCGCGGTAGGCCGCGTCCACATTGGTGCGGTTCTGGAAACCGTAGGTGAGGCCCGAGGTGTGGCGCAGCAGATCGATGATCAGCATCGGCCGGGCGGGCATCGTCGTCTGGAAACCCGGCTTGTCGATGCCGCCCGCGAAGACGCCGAGATCCTTCCATTCGGGGATGTAGAGGTGGACGGGGTCATCGAGCGCCACGCGCCCCTCCTCCACCAGCATCATGAACGCCACCGACGTGATCGGCTTCGTCATCGAATAGATGCGGAAGATCGTGTCTTCGGCGAGCGGCGTAGCGCGTTCCCGGTCCGCAAGGCCGCGCACGCCGACATGGGCGATCTCGCCCCGGCGCGCGACCAGCGTCAGCGTGCCGGCCATCTTGCCCGGCGCGACATACGTCTGCTCCAGGAAGTCGTCGATGCGGGCGAGCCTCGCCGCCGACATGCCATGTCCCTGACCGACTTTCAGCACCAACAGGGCCTCCTTCAACGCACCCTCGCCTTGTACGACGCCATCGTACACGGATGCACTCGCCAATGTCATCGGTTTCGCGTATCCGGGCCGGCTGTTTTGAAACCGGTTCGATGGACATGCTGAAGATAAAGACCGCCGCGCGCGGAAGCCTCTCTGAACTGCTGGCGCTCGCCTCGCCGGTGATTCTGTCGCGCCTCGGCATCATGGTGATGGGGCTGACGGACGCGATCGTCGTTGGGCACCACAGCTCGATCGAACTCGGTTACCACGCGCTTGGCTGGGCGCCGACGATGATCGCGCTGACGACCGGGGTCGGACTGTTGACGGGCGTGCAGGTGCTGACCGCGCAGCGCGTCGGCGAGGGACGCCCGGAGGATGCGGGCGCGGTGCTGCGGCGCGGGCTGGCCTTTGCCGCTGTGGTCGGCTTGGTGTTCGGTACGGCGCTGTGGTTCGGCGCTGCGCCGGCGATGCACGCCATCGGCCTTGAACCCGCGCTTGCCGAGGGGGCAGCGAAGGTCGCGCGCACTTTCGCGCTCTCGACGCCCGCCTATCTGCTCTCGATCGCCCTCATCTTCTGGCTGGAGGCGCTCGGGCGGCCGGGCCCGGCGGCGGTGCTGATGTGGGGCGCGAACATCGTCAATCTTGCAGCGAACCTCTGGCTGGTGCCGGGCACGTCGCCCTTTCCGGTCGAAGGCGCTGTCGGCTCGGCAACAGCGACCTTTATTGCGCGCACCGCGCTCGTCGTGGGGCTTGCCGCCTATCTCGTGTTGTGGTCCGACGCTCGCCGGAGATATGGTCTATTCGCCGCAGCGCCCGGCGCGCCGGGATGGAAGCCGCTGGTCTGGATCGGCGGCGCTTCGGCGGCTTCGCTGTTCGTTGAAACCACCGCATTTGCGGGCATGAACGCCATCGCAGGCCTGCTCGGCGGGCTGCAGGCAGCAGCGTGGGCGGTCGTGTTCAACGTCTCCGCGATCGTCTTCATGGTGCCGCTCGGCTTCGCGTCGGCAACCGCCGTTCTCGTGGGACGTGGCTTCGGCGAACGCTCGCCCGTCGCTGTTCGCCGATCGGGAATGTTGGGCCTGGCGGCGACCGGATCGGCGCTCGTCGTGATCGCCGCGATCGTGGCGCTGCTGCCGGAGACGATCGTCAGCGCCTACACGACCGATCCCTCGCTCATCGTGCTGGCGGTTCCCGCGATGGCGCTGTCTTCGCTGTTCTTTGTTGCGGACGGGTTGCAGGTCGTCGCGGCGAACGCGCTGCGCGCCCGCGACGACGTCTGGCTGCCGACGCTCACCCACACGATCAGCTACGCGGGCGTGATGCTGCCGCTCGGCTATGTGCTGGGGTTGCCGCTCGGCATGGGGCTCATCGGCCTTGTCTGGTCGGTGGTGATCGCCAGCCTGTTCGCGTCGGGCTTCCTGCTCACGCGCTTCTGGTGGCTTTCGCGCCGCTCACTCGCTCCGCAGGCGGAGGCTCTCCAGAGCCTCGCGTAGGAGCGGCGGCAGCGGGGCGTTGCCGTGTTCGTCGCGGTGGACGAGCACCGAATCGCAAAGCCCGATGCACACCCCGCGCTGAAACATGGCAAGCCCGAGGCGGTAAGACGAACCGCCGACATGCACGACTCCGGCGCCGATCTCGGCCGGATCGGGCCAACGCCCTTCCGCGAGATAATCGATCGCGAGGTGCGCGATGAAAACGCGGAAGCGTTCAAGCCCCGGCCGGTGGTGCAGATCAAAATGAAAGCGGACGCGTCCCTCTTCATAGAAGCGCGCAACCGCCACATTGTTGAGATGGTGGTTGAGGTCCATGTCGCCGAAGCGCGGCACCATATCGATCCGAAACGGATAGGCAGCCAAATCCCGGCGGCGCGGATCATCCCTCATGCGTGCATCATTCCTCGACCGTGAATTTCGACAAGACATGGCAGGTTGAACCCGCCGGGTCCGCCCTTCATTCCGTGAGGGTGAAACCGGACGTCAGGCTTCCAGGAGCCGCTCGACGATGGCATCCGCCGCCTCTTCCGGCGACATCTGCGTCGTGTCGATGCGAATTTCCGCGTTTTCCGGCGCTTCGTAAGGGCTGTCGATGCCGGTGAAGTTGCTGAGCTGGCCAGCGCGGGCTTTCTTGTAGAGGCCCTTCACGTCGCGCTTCTCGGCCTCGGCAAGCGGCGTATCGACGAACACCTCGACGAAATCGCCTTCGGGCAGCATTGCGCGCACCATCTGCCGCTCCGCGCGGAACGGCGAGATGAAGGCGGTGAGCACGATGAGGCCCGCATCCGTCATCAGCTTCGCGACCTCGCCGACCCGGCGGATGTTCTCGACGCGATCGGCATCGGTGAAGCCGAGGTCCTTGTTGAGGCCGTGGCGGACGTTGTCGCCGTCGAGAAGGAAGGTGTGCTTGCCGAGCGCGAACAGCTTTTTCTCGACGAGGTTCGCGATCGTCGACTTGCCCGCACCCGAAAGACCGGTGAACCAGAGCAGCTTCGGTTGCTGCGCCTTCTGCGCGGCATGTGCCTCGCGCGTGATGTCCGCCGTCTGCCAGTGGATGTTCTGCGAACGCCTGAGCGCGAAGTGGATCAGCCCCGCGCCGACCGTGGCGTTCGTCATGCGGTCGATGAGGATGAAGCCGCCGAGTTCGCGGCTTTCCGCATAAGGCGCGAACGGGATCGGCTTGCCGAGCGCGATGTTGACGACGCCGATCGCGTTGAGATCAAGCGTCTTCGCCGCAAGTTTCTCCAGCGTGTTGACGTTCACCTCGTACTTCGGCTCGGTGATCGTCGCCGAGACGGTGGTGGTTCCGAGCTTCAGCCAATACGGCCGGCCGGGCAGCATCTTCGCGTCCGCCATCCAGACGACGGTCGCTTCGAACTGGTCGGCGACTTCGAGCGGCGACTCCGCCGAAACGATCACGTCGCCGCGCGAACAATCGATCTCGTCGGCAAGCGTGAGCGTGACCGACTGGCCCGCGACCGCTTCATCGAGATCGCCGCCCGCTGTGACAATGCGCGCGATGGTGGACGTCTTGCCCGAAGGCACGACGCGGACGGCATCACCCGGCTTCACGCTTCCGTCAGCGATGAGGCCCGCGAAACCGCGAAAATCGAGGTCGGGGCGATTCACCCACTGCACGGGTATCCGCAAGGGACCCGCCTGACGCGCGCTGCCGTCGACCTCGACCGTTTCGAGGTGCTCGACGAGGCTCGGGCCATCGTACCACGGCGTGTTCTCGCTGCGGCTGCCGATATTGTCCCCGCCGAGCCCGGAAATCGGGATCGCCTTGAAGCGGGTGACGCCGATCTCGGTCGCGAACGACCGGTATTCGAGCACGATACGGTCGAAAACAGCCTTATCGTAGCCGACGAGGTCCATCTTGTTGATGGCGAGCACGAGGTGGCGGATGCCGAGCAGGTGCGCGAGATAGGAATGCCGCCGCGTCTGCGTGAGCACACCCTTGCGCGCATCGATGAGGATGACGGCGAGGTCGGCGGTGGACGCGCCCGTCACCATGTTGCGCGTGTACTGCTCGTGACCGGGTGTGTCGGCGACGATGAACTTGCGCTTGTCGGTCGCGAAAAAGCGGTAGGCGACGTCGATGGTGATGCCCTGCTCGCGCTCGGCGGCGAGACCGTCCACCAGCAGCGCGAAATCAAGCGCGCCGCCCTGCGTGCCGACGGTCTTCGAATCGGCCGTCAGCTTGGCGAGCTGGTCCTCGAAGATCATCTTCGAATCGTAGAGAAGCCGGCCGATCAGCGTCGATTTGCCGTCGTCCACGCTGCCGCAGGTGATGAAACGGAGCAGCGACTTGTTCTCGTGCTGCTCAAGGTACGCCTCGATGTCGCGTTCGATGAGGTCCGAGGAGCCGTAAACTTCGAGGGCCATCAGAAATACCCCTCCTGCTTCTTCTTTTCCATCGAGGCGGCCTGATCGTGATCGATGGCCCTGCCCTGCCGCTCCGAGGTGGTGGTCAGCAGCATTTCCTGAATGATCTCCGGCAGCGTCGCCGCCGTGCTCTCGACAGCGCCCGTCAGCGGATAGCAGCCGAGCGTGCGGAAGCGGATCGAACGCATCTCCGGCGTCTCGCCGTCGAGCGGGAACCGATCGTCATCCACCATCAGCAGCAGGCCGCCCCGCTTCACCGTGGGGCGCGGCGCCGAGAAATACAGCGGCACGATGGGGATGTTCTCGCGGTGGATATATTGCCAGATGTCGAGCTCGGTCCAGTTCGAGATCGGGAAGACGCGGATGCTCTCGCCCTTGTTCTTGCGGACGTTGAACAGGTTCCACAGCTCGGGGCGCTGATTCTTCGGGTCCCAGCGGTGCGTGGCGGTGCGGAAGCTCATGATCCGCTCCTTGGCGCGGCTCGCCTCCTCGTCACGGCGCGCGCCGCCGAAGGCCGCGTCGAAGCCATAGTGGTCGAGCGCCTGCTTCAGCCCTTCGGTCTTCCACATGTCGGTGTGCAGCGATCCGTGATCGAACGGATTGATGCCGCGCTCCTTCGCTTCCGGGTTGTGCCACACCAGAAGCTCCATGCCCGCGTCCGCCGCCGCCTTCTCGCGAAGGTCATACATGGCGCGGAACTTCCATGTCGTGTCGACATGGAGCAGCGGGAATGGCGGCGGGGCCGGATAGAAGGCCTTTTTCGCCAGATGCAGCATCACGGCGGAATCCTTGCCGATGGAATAGAGCATCACCGGCTTCTCACACTCCGCGACAACCTCGCGGAAGATGTGAAGGCTCTCGGCTTCAAGGCGATCGAGATGGGTCAAGGGCTTCATGGGATGCTCTATGCGCGAACAGACCTTACCAAACAAAATACAAAGTCTTGTGCACCGCCTAGCTGTGTTTTCCAGCCCGCTTTTTCAGCCCCGCCCCGTCTGTCACATAAATGTAATAATTCATTTACGGGACTGTCATAAAACTGTAATGTTCAAAAAAAGAGGGGTTCTGAGTCGAGGACCAGTACCGAGGGAGTGTCGCCATGAAACTTATGCTTGCCGCCGCCACCGCCGCCGCCGCGCTCCTTGCCGGCTGCGCCACTTCGCCCACCCAGCAGGCCGAGATCGGCTATGCGCGGGGCTCGCTCGGCTATGCTGCGATGACAAAGGGCGACTGGCAGAAGGCTGAATCGCAGCTGATGCGCACGAATCAGGATGATCCCGCCCGCCTTCTCAACCTCGCGCAGGTCTACCGCGTGACTGAGCGCGATCTCGCCGCGCGCGACCTCTATGCGAAGGTGCTGGAGGAAGACGATATGCAGCTCGTACTTTCGGACGGCAGCGTCGTTTCGGCCCATACGGTCGCAAAATCCGCGCTGCAGACGACAGCGACCGCAGCGCGCAACTAAGCGCGACTAACGGCAGCCGATCAGGCCAAACACCGGAAGCACGACCGAACCGCGCGCTGACTGCAAGGTCAGCGTGCCTTCGGGAATGATGGCGCCCGCGAGCAGGCCTTCGCGCTGCTCCATACGGACATCGATGGCGACGCTGTGCTCAGCGCCTGCAAAGCGCTGCACCGGCGCATGGCGAACGATGGGGTCGCCTTCGGACGCGGTGCGGGCGAGCACGATGACCTTGCCGCCATCGACGATGCGGATCGTCGCCGGCTCATCCAGAACGAACGCGATGCGGCGCGCAGGCTCGGTGCGCTGCCACAGCGCCATGCCGCACTGGCCCTGCTGAAGATCCTGCTGCGGGAGCTCTGCAAGCGGGCGCTCGGCGGAAACACTGGTCGCCAGCGGACGCGGCGCCGGGCCGCCGGCCCCGCCACAGGATGCGGAGGCAAGCGCGCCGAACAGAATCGCGGCACGCCTCATTGTAGGCGGCCCTCCCCGCGCAGCACGAGATTGCCGCCTTCGCGCACGAAGCCCGCGGCGAGAAGGCCCGCATCGGTATCGGGTGCGCCAGACACCTTGATCTCGTAGGTGTAGGCGGCATCGCCCGCGACGTGGACGAAGAGGCTGGCATCACCCGCCGGGGTGCGCCCCGTGAGCGGCAGCAGCAAGCGCCCGCCCGCACAGGTCGCGGTGCCCGCGAGCGACATGCTGGACGTCTCCATGCGTACATCGGCGGAGACGGCGCCCGACGCCGTGCGGCAGGTCTTGTCCACGAAGGCGACGCTGAAATCCTGAAGCGAAAGCGTGGCGGCCACGCCCGGCACGAGCGGCGGCATCGGAATGGCAGCGGTGACACCCTCGGCGGCGAAGGCGCCGCGCGCAGCGACAAGCGCGCCCACGGGGGCGGGCCCTTCGGCTTCCGGCGCGAAACGGAAACGCGCCTCCCCGGTGAGAAGCGCGAGCGGCGACAGCGACAGGCGCAGATCACCAAGCGAGGCGCTGCCGAACCCCGCACCCGCAGCGTGCCCGGACCAGATCGATCCCGAAACGCTGCGCGCATGGAAACCCTGCGCAGGAAGCGGCGACAACGACAGTGCGAACGCCAGCGGGAACAGGATCAGCAGGAACAGAACGAGCGCTGCCGCGAACACTGCGGCAAGCGCGCGGGCCGGAAGCACCGTCATGCCGGACCGTCCGAGAAACCGATGTCGGTCGAAACGGTGGAATCGTCGTTGCGCTGCACGAGCACACGGTCCGCGACGACTCCTTCTTTTTCGAGCCCCGCGATCCAGCCGAACAGGAAGGTCGGCCTCACCGCCGCGATGCCAACGCGGACGCCGCCACCGTCTTCGGGCTGTGTCGACGTGAATTCGAGCCCCGCCGCGCTGGCCGAGGCGGCGACGATGTCGCGCACCGCGCGGCCGTCCTTGCCCGCTGCAGCCCCGCCCTCCGCAGCGATCCCGGCGGCGGCGGCGCGCGCCGAAGGCATCTGCGCGGCGATGCGGTCGTGGCGTTCGGCGGCGCTCTCCCGGAAGGCGGCAAGTGGCCGCAGGATCACGAGCCAGAACAGCATCACGAGCACGATAACGCCGAGGATGCCAAGCAGCCGCTGCTCGCGCGCGTAGCGACCGTTCCACCATGTTAACGCTGTTTGCATCACAGGCGCGTCACCTCAATATCGATGCGCTGGCCGTTGTCGCCGACGCGCGAGGCGCCCTCAACCAGGTTGAGCCCATCCGCCGCCATGCGCTGCTTCACGGGTTCGACTGTGGCGCCCATAGGGGCGATCAGCGTCGCGCGCATCGCGCCCGTGGGTTCGTAGCGCAGAGATTCGAGCCGGATCGTGCCGCTCGCCTGCAGCGCGCCGAACAGCGACGCCGCCATGCCGGCGAAACCGCCGCTCGATGCCGATGCAGCATAGCGCTGTTGAAGCTGCAGGGCAGGATCCGTGATCGCCACACCCGGCAGCGCTTTCGCGGCCAGCGTCTGCATTTCCGCCTCCAGCGCGTTCGCCGCGAAGTGGTGGCGGAGCGCGAGCGCGAGATCGGCGCCGAGCCACGCCGCGACGATGCCCGCTGCAAGCAGGGCCATGCGCCGGATATCCGCACGGCCGAACGCGCGCGCGGAGGCCTTGCGGAATTCGCCCTGGCGAAGGTTGAGCGGCGCTTCAGGATAGGTGGGAAGATCGAGGATATCGCGCAGGATCGGCCGCAGCGGCCGGCCGCCGATCAGAATTTCCGCAAGTGCAGGCTCGGTTTCGAGCGCGAGATCGGGCGCGCGTACGAGCAACATGTCGCCCGAGCGGAGCGTGGAAACGGCGTCCTCGATCACAGGCAGCAGCAGCGGTGCGGGCACCACCTCGTCAGGATCAAGGCCGTGGTGCGCGAGCGCGGCAAGCCAGCCTTCCATGATGCCTTTGTCTACGATGCCGATGAGGCGCCGGCCGGCAGCGTCCACGCCTTCCGCCGCCGCGACATGCTGATCGGCGATCGGCGCGGCAACGAAATCGGCAGCGAGGTGGCGCGCAGCGGCGGCGGCCTGCGCGGCGGATGCCGCGGCAAGCTCCACCCAGTGCAGCGACACGGCGTTGCCCGGCACGATCGCTGTGACGCGCGTGTCCGCGTCGATCTGCGCCTCGGCATCGTCGACGAGCAGCCCGGAGGCGAGCGTGCGTCCGTCCTCGCCCTGCGTGCGCCAGCGCAGGGCCGTCCCCGATGCGGGGAGCAGAACATAGAGGTGCCGGCTCATTCTTCGACCGTCCAGCGGCGCTCGACAACGCGCGTGCGATCGCGCGAGACATCGAGCAGCGCGGTTTCGGTGAGCGCAGTGCCCGCGATGTCCATATCGATCTCCAGCGCGAACCAGCGCGAGGTGAGCTTCACCTGTTCGAGCTCCTCGCTTGAGGGGTTCAGCGCCGCAAGCGGCTCCCAGAAATCGAGAACGTCTGTCCAGCCGCCCGCAGGACGGCCCGCCATCACCTGACGGGCCGCATCGGGCGTGAGCCGGCCAGGCAGGATCATCGTCAGAAGCGGCGCCTGGGCCGCTTCGAGCGTGTTGACGTTGATCGGTGAAAGTTCAGTTGTCGGCAAGGCGCATACCCAAGGTCTCACGACTTCATAGATTTCCGGCGTGATCCCCGCAACCGCGCGCAGTTCGCTGACTTCGGCAAGCATCGTATTCCCCGTGCGATACGCGGGCGACAGGCGCGTGTAGGCTTCGTCCTCGCCGCCAAGCGGCAGCGGCGACGAATCCGCGTCGATCCAGTCGGCGAGCGTGAACGCGGCGCGGCCTGCCTCTGCCTCGGAAATGCCGAGCGTCGTCATCAGCGCCCTGAACTGCGCGATGCCGCGCGGGCGGGCGCGCAGTGTCGTGGGTGAGCCGCCGTCCGCGACGCTGTTAAGATTGAAGCAGTTGCCGCCATCGGAGACGCGGGCGCGGATGGTTCCGGCCTTGTCGGGCGTCGGGAACGTGAATTCGCGGCCGCTCCAGCCCGCGGGAAGACGCTCGCCTGCCATGCCGACCAGCGCCGCGATGCGTTCGAGCGCCATCACCTCCGCGCCGAGCACGGTGTAGCGCGCCTGCATGGCGACGCGGCTGTTGCCCGCCATGCGCATCGAGCGATTGATGGTTTCAAGCGCGGTCGCGGTGAGCGCGCCCATCACCGCCACGAGCATCAGCACGGTGAGCAGCGCCATGCCTTGCTCGCGCACACGCCGCTTCACAGCGGCACCTGCGTGAGGAAAAGCTGCCGCACGACGCCGAAGCGCGCCGTGGTCGCGTCAATGCGGACGGCAAGAGGCAGGATTGTCGGTTGCAGCGGATCCCACGCCGCGCGCCAGTCAGCGGTGGCGACAGCGCCCGGCGTCGGGTCCGGCGCGGCGCGGTAGGCGACATCGACAGCGCTCACACCCTTCGCCAGCACCGCAGGTTCGCCGAATGCCGCGCCGTCCACCATCGGCCGGGCGCGACGCACGATGGCATCGTTTTCCAGCCGGTATTCGACATATTGCAGCGACGCGCGCGGGGCGCCGCCGGGATTTTCCCAGCCGCGCCGCACGAATGCGAACAGACGCCCACTGCCGTCAGCGCCTTCGAACGCCGGTCGCACCTCCCCCGCCTCTCCGCGCGGCATACGCTCGGCGGCCTGCGCGAGATCGGCGCGCAGCGCGGCGCGCAGGCGCTGGAAATCCTGAACCGACGCGGACACGTCCGACAGGCGAAGCTGCGCGTCGGCGGAATTGCCGAGCACGACGACCGCCGCCGCCGCGAGCAGCGAGAACACGAAGAGCGCGACCAGCGTCTCGACAAGGGTGAAGCCGTTCCTCACGGCGCGGCGACGCCCCGGAAGGCCGTGAGATCGCCCGCAGCGCCACCGGGCCCGCGCACGCCAACCGAGATGCGAATGAGGCGCGGATTCTCGGTGCGCGCAACTTGCCGTGTCACGGTCCAGTTCACCCCGGCGTTCACCACCGTGCCGCTGGTTTCCCCGAGCGCGGGCGGCTCAGGCTGCGTGAGCGCATCGACGACAGCGTTCTCGGCGACGATATCGGCGAGGAGCACATCCTCGACGCGGCCGGCCGTCAGCGCGTTCGCGGCGCCGAGGCGGATGAGCGCGAGCACGGCGAGGCCGAGCACAGCCATCGCGACCATGACCTCGATCAGCGTGAAGCCCTGCTCACGCGCCCGCATCGACCCTCACCTCGCCCGATCCGAGCACGCGCACCACGGTGCGGCGATCGTCGTTCATCAGCGTCAGCGACTGTGCCTCGCTCATGCCGACGCTGTCGAAACTCACGCGAAGCTCGCCGTTTTCGGGAAGCGCAGGCGTTGTGCCGCCGCGCCATGCCGCCTCAGCGAGCGGTTCGTCGTCGAGCGGCTTCCACGTCTTGCCCTGCCGCTCGACGAAGCGGTAACCGCGCGCGTTGAGGATCGCAGAGGTCTCACGGTTCGCCAGAATGGCGTGATCGCGCGCCGCGAGAAGGCGGGCAGCAAGCCGCTCGCTCTCACGCGCCAGTGTCGATTCCGATGACGGCAGGTTCACCACCACGACCGCCGTCATCAGGCCGACGATCGCCAGCACCACCATCATCTCGACAAGGGTGAAGCCGCGCTCCGTGCTAATTCTGCCAGTTGCCGAGATCGGCATCGTCCCCTTCCCCGCCCGGCTTGCCGTCGGCGCCGAACGAAAAGATGTCGAAGCGGCCGTGGGTGCCGGGAAACGCGTACTGGTAAGGATTACCCCACGGGTCTGCCGGAAGCCGCTGAAGGTAACCGCCGCTGCGATAACGATCCGGCCGCGCCAGTGTCGCGGGGGGCGAGGTCAGCGCCTGCAAACCGTCCTCGGTGCGCGGGTAGGTCATGTTGTCGATGCGGTACATTTCCATCGCCTGGCCGATGAGCGCGATGTCGGCGCGCGCCTTCTCCACCATCGCGCGGTCCTGGCTCGGCAGCACGTTGATGACGACGAACGTGGTGAGGAGACCGATGATGGCGAGCACGACCATCAGCTCCACGAGCGTGAATCCGTCTTCGCGTTTCTTTTTCTTTTCGGGCGTCTGCACGGGGAACCTCACTTGATGGCAATTGTGTCGAGCTGCAGGATCGGCAGCAGGATGGATAGCACGATTGTCGCGATCACGCCGCCCATGATGACGATGATGAGCGGTTCGAGCAGGCTGAGCGCACTTTTCGTGAAGGCATCGAACTCGCGCTCCATGTAGTCGGCGGCACGGCCGAGCATCTGCGCGAGCTTCCCGCTCGATTCGCCCGACGCGGTCATGTGGACGAGAAGCGGCGGGAAGATGCCGGTGCGGCGCATCGAACCCGACAGGCTGCCGCCCTCACGGATCGATTCGACCATGTCCTCGGTCGCGCCGCGCAGCACGCGGTTGCGGATGGTGCGCGAGGTGACGGCAAGGCCATCAAGCAGCGGCATACCGTTGTCGACCATCGTGGAAAGCGTGCGCGCAAGCCGCGCGGCATGAAGATCGCGAAGCAGGCGGCCGATCAGGGGAATGCCGAGCAGCCGGCGATCGACCTTCAGATGGAAATCCTCGCGCTGCATCATGCGCCCGAAGACAACGACGCCAATGCCGAGGAGCACCAGCACGATGAGGCCATAGCTCGTCAAGAATTCGGAAATGCCGATCACGATGCGGGTGAGCAGCGGCAGTTCCTGCCCCATGTCGTTGAACTGTTCGACGACCTTCGGGATTACATAGGTCATCATGCCGATGACGATGAGGAGCGCGACGAACGCGAGCATCGCCGGATACGCGAGCGCGGTGAGGATCTTGCCGCGCACCTCGGCCTGGCGTTCCTGGAGGTCCGCGAGGCGTTCGAGGATTTCGGTCATGCCGCCCGAGCCTTCGCCCGCCGCGACCATCGCACGGTAGAGCGGCGGAAAACTCGCGGATTCGAGCGCCATCGCGTCGGCGAGACGGCGGCCTTCGACGACACCGCCGTGGACGCGCCAGACCACATCGGCGACCTTTTTCTGTTCCGCCTGCATGGCGATCGAACGGAGCGACTCTTCAAGCGGAGACACCGAAATGAGCGTCGCGAGCTGGCGCGTGAACAGCGTGAGCGCCTTGGTGGAGAGCTTGCGGCGACCCAAACCGGCGCTGAGCGTGGGCGACGAAGCGGCGCGCGCCTCCGTAGCGGTGGCGCCGAGACGGACGGGAAACAGCTTGCGGCGTTCGAGAAGCGCGCGCGCGTCTGCATCGCTCGCGGCGGTCAGCTTACCCGTGCGCTCGCGGCCCGCGGTGTCGAGCGCGAGATACTCAAAGGTCGGCATCGACCGCCGAGTCCCGGCGCATGATCCGCACCGCCTCTTCAACCGTGGTCTTGCCGTCGACGACGAGACGCCGCACCGCCGCCGCGATATTCGGCGCACGGCCGAACGCCTGCCGCGCGATCACGGCTTCGTCGGCGCCCGAGAGGATGAGCTGGCGGATATCCTCGTCGATCCGTACCGCCTCGTAGACGCCGATGCGGCCGCGAAAGCCAGTGTTGGCGCACGAGGGGCAACCGACCGCATGGCGGATGACGACACCCGCATCGAGCCCCAGCGGCGCGGCATCGGCGGCACTCGCCTGCACCGGCTGCGAACAGACGCTGCACAGCCGCCGCACCAGCCGCTGCGCGACGACGAGGCGAAGCGACGAGGCGAGCAGGAACGTCTCGACGCCCAGATCCTTGAGGCGCGTGATCGCACCGACGGCATCATTGGTGTGGACCGTGGAGAGCACGAGGTGGCCGGTGAGCGAGGCCTGCACGGCGATGTCTGCCGTTTCGGAATCGCGGATTTCGCCGACCATCACGACGTCCGGGTCTTGCCGAAGAATGGCGCGGAGGCCGCCCGCGAAGGTCATGCCGACCTTGGTGTTCACCTGCGTCTGCCCGACGCCGTCGATCGCGTATTCGATCGGGTCTTCGACCGTGAGGATGTTGCGCGTGCCGTCGTTCAGCAATCTGAGGCCCGAATAGAGCGTCGTCGTCTTGCCCGATCCGGTGGGACCGGTGACGAGGATGATGCCGTGCGGTTCCTTCAGCGCATCGGAGACGACGCGAAGCAGATCGGCGGGCATGCCGAGGTCTTCGAGGCCGAGTTCGGCCTGTTCCTTGTCGAGGATACGCAGCACCACGCGTTCGCCGTGGCGCGAAGGCAAGGTCGAAACGCGGACATCGAGCGCGCGGCCGCCGAGCGACAGCCCGATGCGCCCGTCCTGCGGCAGGCGGCGCTCGGCGATATCGAGACGCGCCATCACCTTGATGCGGCTGACGACGAGCGGCGCCACTTTCGCCGGCAGGCGCAGCGCCTCGCGCAGCACGCCGTCCACACGCAGGCGGACGATCAGCGTGCTCTCGTAAGGTTCGATGTGGATGTCGGACGCGCCCTGCCGTACCGCTTCGGCAATGACGCCGTTGATAAGGCGGATAACTGGGGCGTCGTCCTGCGTGTCGAGAAGGTCTTCGGCAGCCGGAATATCCTCGGCAAGCGCGCCGAGATCGCCGACTTCGCCGAGCCGGTCCGAGACCTGCTCGGCGCTGAGAGCGTCGGTCGCATAGCCTTCCTGCAGCAGACGTTCGAACTCGCGGCGCGGCACGAAGCGCACGACGATGGGGCGGCCGAGGATGCGACGCACTTCGGTGAGCGCGCGCGGATCGTCGCCTTCGCGCAGGCCGACGCCGATCTCCACGCCCTCATCTTCAAGCACGATCACACCGAAGCGCTTCGCGAAGGCATAGGGGATCTGGATCGGGCGTTCGGAAGGCAGCGGTGCGACGTCGCCGGCCGTCATGATCTTACTCCGAGGGCGGCGGCGCGGGTTGCGGCGCAACCGGCGGGGCAGCGCCCATGTAATCGCGCACCAGCGCGTCGAGCGACGGCTCCTGCTTGGGATAGCGTTCCCGCTGCATTTCACGCGTGTAGTTGAAGCGGCGTGCACTGATCGCCTGCGCATCCTGTCGGCTGCGCACGATCGTTGGGCGTATGAAGATCATCAGGTTGGTCTTCGTGCGGCTGCGCGACCGGCTCGTGAAGAGTTCACCAAGCACAGGGATATCGCCGAGCAGCGGCACCTTCTCGATCGTGCGGCGCTCGTTCTCGTCGATGAGGCCGCCGAGCGCGATGATGTCGCCGTCGTCAACCGTCACGGTCGTCTCGATCTCGCGCTTGTTGATGATGAGGTCCGAGGACCCCGTCGCCACCGGCCCCGCGATCGAGGACACCTCCTGCCGCAGGAACAATTTGATGGCACCGCCGGCGTTGATCTGCGGCTTCACCTGCAACTGAACGCCGACATCCTGCCGCTGCACGGTACGGAAGGCGTTGTCGAAGTTGGGCGACAGCGCCTCGCCGGTCGTCATCGGGACTTCCTGGCCGACGAGAATCTTCGCTTCCTGGTTGTCGAGCGTCATGATCGACGGCGTCGACAGCACGTTGGAGGCGGTGTCGGATTTCACGGCGTTGATCACGGCGCCGAACAGCGCATCATTGCCGATCTCGCCGCCGAAACCGAACAGCGAGCCGGAGACGCCGAGCAGCGACTGGACCGCCGCCTTTTCGAGAGTCTCGGCAGCCGAAGACGTTGTGCGGCCCGTTGTGGTGACGCCGTCGTTGGTCGTGGTCTGTGTTCTATCAAGTTCGCGCGCACCGATGGCCCCTGCAATCGCCAGCAGATTGGGCGCGCTGTTTGAATAATTTGTGACAGCGAACGGCACGCTGTTGCTTCCCGTGCCTGCAAGCAGGAACTGGACGCCGAGTTGCTTCGCCGCATTGTCGGAAACTTCGACGATAATCGCTTCGACGAGCACCTGCTCCTGCCGCACGTCGAGCTTGCGAATCACCTCGTTGAGCGAGCGCTGCACATCGGGCGGCGCGGAGATGACGAGCGCGTTCGCGCCTTCGTAGCGCGCGATGACGGCGCGGCCCGGCCCTGGCGGGGCGCTGCCCGCAGGCGTCGTGGAGACGCTTGCCCCCGCATTCGACATCTGCCCGTCCTCGCCGGACTGCGATGCGCTGTTCACAACCGTGACCTGCACCTGCTGCCCGGCGATCTGCTGGAGCACCGGAAGCAGCGCGCCCGCATCGGCGTTCTGCAGGAAGACGACCTGGATATCCGTGCCCGCCGAGGCGCGCTTGTCGAGATCGGAAACGATCGCCGCCATGCGCCCCACCGCTTCGGGATCGCCGCGCAGGATGACGCTGTTCGAGCTATCGACCGGAATCACGGAAACCGCGCCCGCGCCGTCCGAACCGGCAGCGCGCGACACCGATTCGATCGCCGCCGCGATTTCCCGCGCGCCGGCATTGTCGAGCGTGATGAGGCGCATCGACGTGCGGTCGCGGTCGATATCCTTCAGCACCGAGCGCACGCGGGCGAGATTGTCCGCATAATCCGCGATCACGACGGAACTGCCGCTCTTGCTCGCACTGATCTGACCCTGGGCGCTGACAAGCGGGCGCAGCGCCTCGATCGCGGACTGCGTATCGATCGACTTGAGATCAATGACCTGCGTGACGAAACTGCTGCTACCCCCCCGCGTCGGTTGCTGCGCAGCGTTCGCGGCAGGCGCGATGCGGAAGGCGCCGCCATCGCTGGGGATCGCGATGAAGCCGTTCGCCCGCAGCGTGGAGAGGAAAACTTCGAAATACTGCGTGCGCGAGAGTGGTCGGTCGGCGACGACCGAGACCTTGCCCTGCACGGCGGGGTCGATGATAAACGTGCGCCCCGTGGTGCGTGCAACGTCTTCGATATAGGCGCGGATGTCTGCATCGCGCAGGTTGATCACCTGCTGGGCGGGCGCGGGCACCGCAAAGGCGAGCGCAAGCGCCGCGCCGATCAAGAAGCGGCCCGCCCTCACCGAACGATCTCGAACGTCACAGTCTGCACCTCGGCCCCACGCCTGATTTCCAGCACCGCGACGTCGTTGTCGCCGATGAGGTTCGTGATGTTCCCGGGCGACGTCTCTGAATCGATTCGGACGCCATTCACCGAAAGCAGCACATCGCCAGCCTGTAAGCCGATTTCGTTAAACAATCCGCCACTTCCCAGCGGTTTTAGCGCAAGGCCTTCGACCTCGCCGCCGTTGCGGACAAGCGTGCCGGTGATCTCGCGTGAGACGCGGTCGAGCGGAACCTGCGCCGCGGGCGCATCCGCCACCGGCGCAGGCGCCGGCGAAACAGCGCGCGCGGGCACGGACTGATCGAGGAAAAGCTGCTCGAGCGACCCGCCACGGCTGACCGTAACGCTGTCGAACGCGACGCTGTGGAGCGTGACGCCGGGCATAACCTCCTCGCCGACGAGGAAGCTGCGCTGCGTGCCATCGACGCCGATAATCGCCGAACCCCGGCCGCTGACGTTATCAACGCGCGTACCGTAAAGATCGATGGCAAGGTCGGAGACGACGGTCGGCCCGCCACCGTCAAGCATCTGGAAAAACGGATCGAATCGGCCGAGCACGACCGCATCGGACCGTGCGGCGAGTGTGGGCGGGGGCGGCGCGCCCACAGGCCCGATCGGTACCAATAGCGCCCACACAAGCCGCGCTGCGGCGAAGGCAAGCACCAGCGCCAGCAGAACCTGCGCTGCCGCCACGAGGCTGCGCGCGTTCACACGCTGCAGCCATTGCCTGTCAGTGAACCCCATTCCGTCCGGCCCGCCTTCACGAAATCGCCCCGCTAGGGAGTTAGCATGTCAGTTTGATGACGGCGAGCACCATCGCGTGTCATATCGGGACATTCTCAGGAGGGGTATAGCAACGCCAGCGGAACAATGGGAACACGCGCCGCCGCCGCCCAGACACCGATGGCCGCAATTGCAAGGCAGGCACCGAGCGGAACCCGCGTCGCCGCGCCCACCTCCGCGCCGCGCAGCTTCCCCAGCGCAATGAGCGCGAACCCTACGAGCGAGGCGACGATCACCACGAACGGCAACGCCTGCCAGCCCACCCAGAGCCCGATGCCGCCGAGCAGCAAGGGATCGCCGCCGCCCATTCCCTCGCGTCCGCGCAGCGCGCGATAGCCAAGTCGAACGGCTTCAAGGCCAAGGAACCCCGCCCCGCCGCCGATGAGCGAGGCCGCAACGTCCCCGCGCGTGATGAACAGCGCCGCGATGCCCGACAGCGCGAGGAGGACGGTCAGCCGCTGCGGTAGCCAGTAGTGCCGAAGGTCGAGCGCCGCGAGCAGCAGCAACAGCCACCCGAACACCGCCCACACGAGATCGGCAGGCACCCGTGCCAGCAACACGGCGAGCAGCCCGACAAGCCCCGCGAGCAGCTCCATGATCCATGTAAACGCAGGAATCGCTACGCCACACCCACGGCAGCGGCCGCGCAGCGCGAGCACGGAAAGCAGCGGCACAAGCTCCAGCGGCCCGAGCGTGCGTCCGCACGCATCACACGCTGAACGCCCGCCCACGACCTGACGCCCGTCCGGCAGGCGCGCAGCGACAAGCGCAAGAAAGCTGCCGATGATCGCACCGGCAACAAATCCGCAGGCCAGAAGCCATCCGGCGTTCCCGCTGACGGTCAAGACGGCGCTGCCCCTTCCCTTGTCGCAAATCTGTCATGCACCCGGCCTAACCGGCTTTCCCGTGGCTATCACAATCGGCAACAGGCTCAACCCCGGGACGGTCCGGCTGGCGCTGCTTTTCGCGGCCGGCGCCGGCGCTGTGGCAATCTTCGCGCTCTGGCCCGAAACCGCGCCGCCTCCGCCGGCCCCGCCACCCATGCCCGCTGTCGTGCAAGCGCCGCCGCCATCCGCGTCGTCGCCCGCACCGACGCTGACCCCCGCGGACGTCGCGGAGGTCCGCGTGTATGGAACGCTGGGGAACGCCGCGATCGTGTCGGTCGGAAAAGACGCGCAGCAGCGCGTGTCGATCGGCCGCCAGCTCTTGCCCGGCATCACGCTGGAAAGCACAGCGCCCGGCCACATCATCGTCGCGCGCGGCGACACGCGATTGAAAGTGCCTCTGCTCACCTTCGACGGAAACGCCCCCGCAGCCACGCTCGTGACGGCGGACACGAAGATCAAGGCCGGCCCCGCCGCGAAAGCCCCCACGCTGTCGCGCGCGGCGTTCGGCGGCGACAACCGCCGCCGCCAGACGCTGGCCTTCCAGCTCGGCCTCGTTCGCGAACAGCAAGGCGAGGTGACTCTCGGCTTCCGCGTGCGCAAGGCCTCAACCATGCCGTTCTTCGCGCGGGCGGGGCTCCGTGACGGCGATATCGTCTCCACGATCAACGGTGGCGGCCTCCATGACGAGGAAAAGGTCATGGAGCTCGCCGACGAACTTGCGCAGTCGAAACGTGTCGTGATCGGCTACATCCGGGACGGCCGGACGCAGGAAGCCGTGGTCGATTTCACCGACTGACTGAATTGTGACGAATTTGTTTCTATTTCACGAAAGTATCGTGAAAGCATTTCATTGAATTGTCACAATACTCGTTCGCAAAACATTGCGAAATTCGTAATATTTCCATCATGAATCGCCCCTAGGCGTCCGGCTCGGGACGGCAGTCATCGCTTCGGATTCGCAATGACCGCCTTGTTTGCCACGAACACCAAAGGGGTGCCTCAATGTCACATCTCCGCAGTTTCCTGATGCTTGGTTCCGCGCTCGCACTTGTTGCGTGCGGCGCAGACGACGTTGCATCCCCGGGCGAGGGCGTCATCGTGACGCCGACCCCCACCCCCACCCCGACGCCAACCCCCACGCCGACGCCGACACCCACCCCGACACCGACGCCGACACCCACGGACTGCCCGACGGGCACAGCCAACGTCGGCACGATCGAAGGGATGCGGAACTGCCAGGTTTCAGGCACGATCACCGGCAACCTCGTGCTGCGTAAGCTCGACGGCGTCATCTACTCGCTGAACGGCCGCGTCGATATCGGCCGCGACATTGGCGGCGACGGCAACGCAGCAGGCGGCGCGCAGGGCATCCTCACGATCGAACCGGGCGTCACCGTCTTCGGCTCGACGCAGGCGGATGCGCTCGTCATCAACCGCGGCTCGCAGATCTTCGCGGAAGGCGAAGAAGATGCACCGATCGTGTTCACCAGCCGTTCGAACATCGAAGGCAATGTCGGCGAAAACAGCATCGGCCAGTGGGGCGGCATCGTCGTGCTCGGCCGCGCGCCGATCAGCGATTGCTCTGACGCGGGTGCGGTCGGCGGCGCCGTGGACTGCCAGGGCCGCGTCGAAGGTGTCAGCAACGCGTTCTACGGCGGCGCCTCCGCCAACGACAGCAGCGGCCGGATGCGCTACCTTCAGGTTCGCTATCCCGGCTTCGAGCTTTCGACCGGCAACGAGCTGAACGGCATCACCATGGGCGGCGTCGGTCGCGGCACGGTGTTCGAATATATTCAGGTTCACAACAGCTCCGACGACGGCATCGAATGGTTCGGCGGCACGGTGAACGGCAAGTATATCGTGCTCACCGGCAACGATGACGACTCGATCGACACCGATCTCGGTTACACCGGCGTCAACCAGTTCGTGATCGTCGTGCACCGCGCTGCGGGCGGTGACCACATCTGGGAGGCCGACTCGAGCGGCAACGAAGACGCGACGCCGCGTCAGGACACGCACTTTGCCAACGTCACGGCGGTCGCCAACGGCGGCACGTCGATCCTGCTGCGCGGCGGCGGCGACTATCAGCTGAGCAACTGGGTCCTCACCGGCCCGACCGGATCGCTGTGCCTCGACATCGACGGCAACGCGACCATCCAGGCCGCGAACCCGGCGATCGAAGAGAACGGCCCGCCGATCTTCAAGTCGGTGTTCCTCGCCTGCGAAGCGCCCTATGTCGATGACACGAGCGTCACCGCCGCCCAGATCCAGGCGATCTTCGAAGCGGCCGGCACCAACAACACGCCAGCCGGCACCTCGACGCTCACGGGCACCTTCATCAACGGCGCCAACGAAACGGCCGCCACGGCGGTTTCGAACCTCAGCACGATCAACAGCTACTTCGCGGATGTGAACTACATCGGCGCCGTGCGCGATGCGGCTGACACGTGGTGGCAGGGCTGGACCTGCGGTCTGCCCAGCCAGTCGGCCTGCACCGCCAACCCGGCGAACTGATCGACGTGGACCATCCGGGGCGGCGGCGCTGCCAAGCGCGCGCCGCCCCTTTGCAATTCAGGAAATCCGGAAAGCCCGCCATGAAAAGACTCTCGTCCACTGGACTCCTGCTGCTTTCAAGCGCGCTCGTTCCCGCCGTCGCATCGGCCCAGAACGCGGCACCCGAGCCAGAGCAACAGCGCGAGGAATCGATCGACGTCTCCGCACCCGGCGTTTCGTCAAGCGATGAGGTGATCGTCGTTCAAGGGCGCTACATCCCCGAACCGATCCGTGCGACATCGGAGGTTCTCAGCGTTCTGTCCGCCGCGGAAATCGCGCGCTCGGGCGAAGGCGATATTGCAGGCGCGCTGCAGCGTGTCACCGGACTGAGCTTGGTAGGCGGCCGCTTCGTGTATGTGCGCGGTCTCGGCGAACGCTATTCGCTCGCGCTCCTCAACGGCTTGCCCCTTCCCTCCCCCGA
>TARA_R110000850_G_scaffold275849_1_pt1 | contig 58358 bp, 48 predicted proteins | sample TARA_R110000850 | Tara Oceans TARA_R110000850 (sample SAMEA4397586) | marine metagenome | biome: Polar Biome; feature: [SRF] surface water layer (ENVO:00010504); material: water (ENVO:00002006), including particulate matter (ENVO:01000060) such as... | depth 5 m
CTCGATCCCGAGATGGTCGAGCAGCATCGCCTGCGCCCGCACCATATCGGCAATGGTCAGCACCGGAAAATCCATCCCCCAGGGCTGATCGGTAGCAGGATTGATCGTCGCGGGACCAGAGCTGCCGAGACAGCTGCCGATCACATTGGAGCAGATGACAAAATGCCGATCGGTATCGATCGGCTTGCCCGGCCCCACCATCCTTACCCACCAGCCATCCTTGCCTGTCAGCGGGTGTTTCGAGGCGACATATTGATCGCCGGTCAGCGCATGACAGATCAGGATGGCATTGCTGGCATCCGCGTTGAGCGTGCCATAGGTTTCATAGGCATATTCGACTGGCGCAAGTGCGGCTCCGCTGTCCAGTGGCAGCGGCCCCAGCAAACGGACCTGTCTGTTCAATCCAAAACGCTCATCTTCGCTCATGATGATAGGGGCTAAGCGGCGAAATCGGGAGCGTCAATTGATAATGCTGTTGACTGACAGGCCGCAAAGGTTAGTCCGGCGACAGATATTATCTCCAGACGAACAGGCCAAGGCAATGAATGCACCAAAACCAAAAGACTGGATCATGGGAATCGCACCCTATGTCCCGGGTAAATCGAGCGGCGATGACGGCAAGAAGCTGGTCAAGCTGTCAGCCAACGAGAACCCGCTAGGATGCAGTCCGGAAGCGACCGCAGCGTTGAACGCCGCATCAAGCGCAGTCGATCGTTACCCCGATCCCGGCTCGACCAGATTGCGCGCGGCGATTGCCGCAAAATTTGACCTCGATCCGGCGCGGATCATTTGCGGAACGGGTTCGGACGACGTGCTCCATCTCGCCGCCAATGCGTTCAGCGGACCGGGCGATGAAGTGATCTACGTCAAATATGGCTTTGCCGTTTATGATATCGCGGCGCGGCGCTATGGCGGCACGCCGGTTATTGCCGATGACAAGGATTATGGCACCGATGTCGATGCGATATTGGCAAAGGTCAATAACCGGACGCGGGTCGTATTTGTCGCAAACCCCAATAATCCCACCGGCACTTTTTCAAGCCGCGCAGAAATCGCACGCTTGCAGACAGAACTTCCGGAGCACGTCTTGCTGGTGCTCGATTGCGCCTATGCCGAATATCTCGTAGCGGACGAGGATGATGGTGCGCTGGAGCTAGCCGAAACAAAAGCCAATGTTCTGGTCACCCGCACCTTTTCCAAGATCCACGGTCTTGCCGCCGAACGGATCGGCTGGGGCTATGCCTCGGCCGAGATTATCGGTGCGATGAACCGGATCAGACTGCCGTTCAACGTTACGACGGCAGGCCAGGAAGCCGCTCTCGCCGCTTTGGCGGCCGATGATTTTGTTGCCACCAGCCGCGCGCATAATGCAAAATGGCGGCAATGGCTGAGCGACGAGATGAGTGCGCTGGGAAATCACGGCTTGCGGGTCGTGCCGAGCCACACCAATTTTCTGCTTGTCCTGTTCGAGGGCAAAGTAACCGCCGAACAGGTCAATGCAGCGCTGATGGAAAAAGGCTATGCCGTGCGCTGGCTGCCCGGACAGGGTCTGGTTAACGGCTTGCGCATGACCATCGGTACCGAGGAAGAAACGCGCGGCCTCGCCAAAGCCTTGCGCGAAATATTGGCGGTTTCCGACTGATGTTGCCTTTTGCCAATATTGCTATCATCGGAATCGGGCTGATCGGATCGTCCATCGCCCATGCGGTGCGGGCGACGATGCCATCGGCCCGGATTACCGGCTTCGACTCCGATGCAGCGGTGCTGGCGCGCGTCATCGAACTGGGCATTTGCGACGATGTCAGCGACAGTGCCGGAGCAGCGGTCACCGGTGCCGATCTTGTCATTCTCTGTGTACCGGTTGGCGTAATGGCAGACATTGCTGCTGAAATCGCCCCCGACTTGCCTGACGATGCCATCATCACCGATGTCGGATCGTCCAAGGAAAGCGTGCTGACCGCTCTGGCCAAAGCCCTTCCCGGTGCCCGGATCATCCCGGCCCATCCTGTTGCGGGCACCGAGCATAGCGGCCCGGATGCCGGATTTTCGACGCTGTTTCAGGAACGCTGGTGCATATTGACACCGCCGGAAGATGCTGCCGAAGGCGATGTCGAACGGGTGAAGGCTTTCTGGGAAAAACTCGGCGCCAATGTCGAGATCATGGACACCAAACATCATGATCTGGTGCTCGCCGTGACCAGCCATTTGCCGCATCTGATTGCCTATACGATTGTCGGCACAGCATCCGACCTCGAAGACGTGACCCGTGGCGAAGTGATCAAATATTCTGCTGGCGGATTCCGCGATTTTACCAGAATCGCCGCCTCCGATCCGACGATGTGGCGCGATGTCTTCCTGTCCAACAAGGATGCGGTGCTGGAAATGCTCCAGCGCTTCTCCGAAGATCTCTCCGCTCTGCAGCGCGCCATCCGTTGGGACAAGGGCGACGAACTGTTCGACCTGTTCACCAAGACCCGCGCCATCCGCCGCCGGATTATCGAAGAAGGCCAGGATGACGCCGCGCCAGACTTCGGGCGCACGCACGACTGATTGCGCGCTTGTTACGGAAAACACCTGCCAGGAACTTTACAGACGAGACCGGTTTTATTTTTCGTCACTTTTGGCCCAAGGCCTCGGATTTCTCATCTTTATTGATCGTCATCCACCTGTCGAGTGTAACCTTCCAAATTGCCGCTCGAGCAGGTCTCCCAAAAATATGTGGACAGCAGTAGACGCGGTAATTCTATCCAGATTGTCAAAGAGCCAGTCCTGACTATGGCGCAGAATAAATGGCGATAATAAGCGATCGAGCAGGGTGTAGGACAGCGCTATCTGGGTGATGAACTGAGGGACTATTCCCCCGTTACCTTGAGCCACGACAATCGAAAGCCAAGTTCTACAATGGCATATACAATGCCCAGAAATCCGGTACCATGCGAGAATACCCAACGGTAACAATCAGTTGGGAAACGCTATAGGAGTCTGAATTTGGCCGAAGCTACAATCAACAACGTCGCACATTCCAACAGTGGTGCCAATAATGGTGGAAGCCCGGAAACGGGATATGGCAGTAAAAACTACCGCAAATATATTCTCGGAATCTTGCTCTCGGTCTATATTTTCAATTTCATCGATCGTACGATCATCAACATATTGACCGAGCCGATCAAGGAAAGCTTCGGGGTTGAAGACTGGCAAATGGGCCTGCTCGGCGGCCCCGCTTTTGCGATCCTCTATACATTTGTCGGCATCCCGATCGCGCGCTTCTCCGAAAAGAACCACCGGGTCTGGATCATTGCCGGGTCGGTGGCTTTGTGGAGTCTGATGACCGTTTTATGCGGCTTTGCGACGAGCTTTATCGCGCTATTCATATTCCGGATTGGCGTCAGTATCGGGGAAGCAGGCTGCTCACCACCCGCCAATTCGATCATCGCAGACTATTTCGTTCCCAAGGAACGCTCGACCGCCGTATCGGTCTACGCGCTGGGCATCCCGTTGGGCGGCATGGTCGCCTATGTTTTTGGTGGCTTCATTGTCGGCAATCTGGATGGCGCCACTATCGCCGCAATGTTCAACAGCTGGAACTGGACCTGGGCGGCGAACGCGCTTGACTGGCAAAATATCGAGGGGTGGCGCGTTGCTTTCGTGGTGGTCGGCGTCCCTGGAATCATCGTCGCTATGTTAGTGAAAATGACGATCAAGGAACCGCCCCGCGGATATACCGACCCACTGGAAATGCAGAATAAGGAACAAGTCGGGTTTCGCGAGGTTTTAAGGATATTGTCTAAAAAGCCGGCTTATTGGCACGTCACTATTGGCGTTACCGTTGCCTCGTTCGTCAACTATGGCGTAGGCCAGTTTTTCGTATCCTTCCTGATCCGCACCCATGAACTGTCGATATTTGACGCGTCGGTCAAAGTCGGATTGGCATTGGCGATCATGGCGTCGATCGGGACCTATATGTCGGGTTTTCTGGCCGATAAATATGCGGAGCGTTTTCCCAAGGCACTGGCATTGATACCGATGTTTGCGCTGCTCGGCGTCATACCCTTGCACGTCGTTGGCTATCTGGCGGAATCCTTGTGGCTGGCGGTACCGCTGATGATGGTCGGACAAATGCTGCTCTACACTTATCTCTGCCCACTCTATGCCGTGCCGAGCGGTGTGGTCGACAGCAGGATGAGAGCAACGGCAGTGGCCGTCACCTTGTTCATCGTCAACCTGCTCGGCTATGGTCTTGGGCCGCCATTGATCGGCGGGCTATCGACGATATTGAACGCGACATTCCTGTCGGGACTGGATCCTGCGCTGACGCTGGAGGCCTGCAAGGCAAGTAATCTCGCCGTTGCTGCCCAAGCCGCTTGCGATTCAGCCAATGCCGACGGACTGCAATGGTCGATGATCCTGTTCAAATGCCTGTATCTATGGGCTATATTTCACTTCTATATGGCCAGCCGGACCATCCAACGCGACATGGGCCGCTAATATCCGGATCAGATGACGGAGATAATTTGCCACTGCGGCAAAGTCTCCGTCATCCGATTCTGATACCATAAAGGGTATTACAGCTATTCGGTGGTCTTGCCGTCAAAATGCTCATGCTCGTTCTGCGCGTCTGCGGCAGTCGCATGAACGGTTCCATCGAGATGCTCGGGTGGACCATAGATAGTGTAAAGCCGAAGCGGTTCCTTGCCGGTGTTCACAACATTATGGCTAGCACCCTGCGGCACAATGATGCCGTCATCGGCTTTTACTTCATTGGCTTTTCCGTCTATCCAGACCTGGCCTTTTCCCTCTTCGATCCGGAAAAACTGATCACGGTCATCATGGACTTCCATACCGATCTCGTCCCCCGGCTGGAGGGTCATCAGCACAAGTTGCAGATTGTGGCCGGTGTACAGTACGCGGCGGAAGTCATCATTCTGTTCCGTCAGAGCTTCGATATTGTCGACAAATCCTTGCATTTGAATATTTCCTTTCGTGGGTGAACCGGTTGGATTGTTCGAATGACTATTCGGTTTCGCCGCTTTCGGCCATTTCTTTTTCCCATGTTTCCCTAGCTGCAACTTGTGCAGCCTTGCTGGCATCGGCGGTCGCGGCAGCAGCCTTGATCACGGCTGCCTGCGCCGAGTCCGCCGCTTCTTTGGCGGCAGCCGTATCGGATTCCAGTCCCGCCATGACCGACGCGTTGGTTTCGAGAACGGCTTGCCCCGTTACGGCTACAGCCTCTTTCACCAGCTCCTGGGCTTTCCGGGCATTTTCATTTACCGCCAGATCCAATTTGGCATTGGCCGCCAAGATCTTCGCTTGTGCCTGCTTGACCGCTGCCTCCGTGTTGATCGCCATTTGAGCGGCAGCCTCTTTGTCCTTCTGGGCTTCGGAGCACACCGCCAGCTTGGCCGCCGTCACCGACATTCTTGCAGCATTATGCGCTTCCAGCGCCGCCTTGCTCGCATCATGCTTCGCATCGTCCATATTCTGTTGCGCTTCGCCCATCGCATCATTTTCGGATGTGACGCATTCAGCTTTTTCACCGGTTTCCGTTTTCGGCGAGCAGCCCTGAATTGCCAGGGACAGTGTCAATGCGGTCGCGACTGTGGATATTGTCTTTTTCATGGTTGGGGCTCCTTGATGAGGTTGGCGGCGAGATATAATTATCGCGTGGGGTAGAACCTCAAAACAATATGCAGACCATTTTGTAACTACGTAATTTCCACTAAATATAATCGGCTGGCGATTTCCAGACTGCGCGGAAGTGAGCGGGTTTCGGGCCAATATGGCAGAGCAGCGACTAAGTGGATTTACGGATTTTGGGAGTCGGCATCGGCCGGTAAACGGAGCGGGAAAATTTGATCAATCCTGATTGCAACGACGGCGTGGCTCGACAGGAAACAAATTTTCGAACGCTGCTGCCATCCCCAGGAATGTGCGGCGATGTTTGCGTCCTGTTTCTAATCGGAGAAAGACATGGCTACCATTATCCAAGATGATTTACCGGATTTTGAAGCAAATATATCCAGCAGTCGCGGCTGGATGATTGCCACCGGCATCATCATGATTCTTGCCGGTACCGGCGCAATCGTCTTTCCATTGATCACCAGTTTCGGCGTAGCGATATGCGTTGCCATTTTGCTCGCCATTGCCGGGTTTGTTCAGATCATACACGCATTTAGCTATCCCTCATGGGGCAAGATTCTATTGGCGCTTCTTGTCGGTATCCTTTGGCTATTTGCTGGTATCGTGCTGCTGGCACGACCAATGGAAGGCGTTTTAGTCCTGACCATCTTTGTCGCAGCGGCTTTTCTGGCTGAAGGGATATTGAAAACAATATTCGCGTTCAAAATCCGTCCGGCGACTGGCTGGGGCTGGATGCTGTTCAATGGAATTGCCGCGGCTACCGTTGGCATATTGCTTTGGTGGCAGCTTCCATCCTCCGCACTTTGGGCGCTGGGACTATTGGCCGGAATCAACATCCTCATCTCCGGCTGGACACTGGTGATGCTCGCCAGCGCTATTGGCAAATCGACGGAGCCTCCGGCTGCCGCAAAAAGCATGTCCTGATCATAGCCATCAGCCGCCACCCTCATCAGCTCCGGAACAACCACTTTGCGGCTGGCATGTTTCCATTGTTCCGGATCGACAAAAACCCGACCCCCGATTAACCCCAAGGAGAATTAACATGACTGATCAAAGCCATATTCACAGCTATGTCGAGCGGGCTAAAAACCGTCTCGACGAAATTGATGCCTCCGTCGCGCACTTTGAGGCAAGAGCACAGGATGTGCAGGCCGATGCCCGCGCCAAAGCGGACGCAGCGATCGCCAAGATGAAAGCCAACCGTGACGCCTATCGGGCGTGGGTCGCCGAAAATCAGGAAATCGGCGAATTGATCACCGCCGAGGCACGCAAGGATCTGGAAGGTGAATGGGCCAAATTCGAAGATAATGTCATGGCTTATTTTGATGCCGCCGCCGGAATATACGAACAAGACAAAGCTTATTTCCAGGTGCGTATTGAGGCGCTGAAAGACGCCTGGGAAAATACAATGGAACGCGTCAGGAAATCGGCCAAGACATTCCGGACGAGTAGCGAGGCAGAAGTAGATGCTGCCGTTGCAAAACTTGAGAAAAATGCGGAAATTGCCAACGCAAAGCTGAAGGACCTGAACGCAGCAGGCAATGCATCATGGGCGGCGGTACGCGACGCATTATCTGCATCGCGCGCGGCATTCGACAAAGCGCTCGATGAAACCCAGTCCGCCTTCAAAAAGGCACTGTAATCAACCGGGCACATCTAGCGGAACGCGGGGATCCCTCCCTCCCTGATTCAGCGAACATAGGTGCTGCATATTGACTGGCCCGGGCTTCCATATCCGGAAGCCCGGGCCAACTCGTTTTGAACGAAGCGGCAAGCGCGACCGTCAACGTCAGGGAAATTTGCTTGCCGGTTGCTACAGAGCCACGAACGGGAACGACTGACCCGCTTACAGCCGCTCGAGCGCCAGATTGATTTCCTGAAGACGATCGCCGTTTTTGGCCGGTTTCATGCCATCATCGGATGCGATTTCGAGTTGCTTTTCGCCATAAGCCCAGCGTCTGAGAATATCTGCCTTGATGGCATCCGGCAGGTCCCCTGCCAACAGTTTGGCCGGCGTGTGGAAAACACCGGCGGGATCGGCCAGGACAATTTCGATATCCCATCCTTGTGCTTTCGCCTCGGACTGCAATGTTTCGAGATAGATATCCCGGTCAATACGCGCCTTGACGTCACGTTCCGTAGGCAGGACTTCGCCGGAGATATAATATTCCCCATCCGGGAGATAGGTATAAGGCACGCCACGATATGCTTGCAGCTCGCCGGCGAATGTGTCGCCGCCATAACGGTCTTCCAGAACATCATGGGTCGCGGGAAGGTCGTGAACATGAACATCCGTCCCGGAATGAACGGTCAGAATCTCCACGGCATGCTTTTCATCAGCAGCATTCCACGTCCGCACCCACAAAAGCAGGCCGCCGCGTTCGAGTTGGTCCTCGACATAATCGGCGTGATGCTCGCCGATAAGCTTCGCCAGAACCGCGCCAATGGCACCGCCGCCGATCCCGCCGGCCGCGGCTGCTATGATAGCCGCGCCGATGGCGCCGCCCGATGCAACCACTGCGGTGAGCGTGGCCAGCGCGCCGACATAGATGAAGCCGCCAAAAACGCCGCCTTCTGCATCGCCGATCACATCTGTCGAGACATAAGCGGTGGTCGGAACCGCCGCATCATCTTCCAGTTCGTTTAACGAAGTAAAGCTGTGGCCCAGTTGCTCTCTCACGGAAGAAAGCGGAGCGAGCAAGCTGAGTTCCGACCGATCAAAACCGTGCGACAACAGGTCATCGACGGCAGCCTGAAGCGCCTGTTCGGATTGAAAGACGCCGACCGCTTCGCGGACAATGGGGTTTTCTTGTTCTGTCATTTCATCTTCTCCGGATAAGCTCCGAGGGGGGAAATGAGATAATATCTGATAGCCGCCCGTTCGAAATCATTCCTGATTTCCATAAGCCATCATCGGTTGTCGAGAACCACGTAATCTCCCTTAGATGTCGCTTTGCGATATGCAGACGGGCTGGTGCAGACAAAATCGGCTGACACCGTATTTGCGGGAAATTCAACTGTATTCAGTCGTTCAGCATGTTGATCGCGGCGTGCACCCGGTCGCGGATATCATCGCGGTCGAGGCCGGGCTCAATCTCCGGCTGCACCTCATAGGTAATCACACCGCTTTTCTGGATGAATGTATCGCGCGGGGAGACGATCCCGCTGTTCAGCGCCACCGGCACCAAGGGGATGCCCATCAGCTTGTAGATGCCGGCAAAGCCGGTCTGCAATTCGGGTCGCTCACCATGATGGGCACGACTGCCTTCGGCAAAAATGACGATCGGCCGGCCTTCTGCAACCGCCTTCTTGGCCTGCTTGATGATTTGTCGCATCGCCGCGCCACCGCCGTCGCGATCGATGCCGAGCAGACCATGTTTGGTCGCTGCCCATCCCCATAGAGGAATGACCAGAAGCTCTTTCTTGGCAATGACCACCGGCTTGTCGAAATGGCGTAGCAGATCAATCGTCTCGAACATGCTTTCATGTTTGAACACATAGAGTAAAGGCTCGTTGCGGAGCTTGCCCTTGACCTCGACCCGGATGCCGAGGATCAGGCGCGCGCAGAGATAATGATAACGGCTCCAAAATTGCGCCATATAATAGATGGTCTTCGGCCAGAAAAACGCGCCGATAAATGTGGCGATGATGATCGGTACGGAGCCGATATAGAAAACCGCCATGAAGATCAGGGACCGGATGAACGCCAGCATCTCAGACGCCTGCCAATGCCGCGAGACGGCGCATCAGATATTTATTATATTCGGTAAACAGCGTGCGTAGCGATGGTTGCGTCTGCACCGCATCGGACAATATCAGTACATCCGGCTGCATCGCTCTTTCCAGTTCCAGTCGGGCCCGCCGCATATGCCAGTCAGAGGTCACCAGACGCACCGATTTATCGCCCCGCCTCGCCGCCCAGCGGGCAATTTCAAGCGCATTAGAGCGGGTGTCCACCGCCTGAAAGCCGAGATCAATGCAGCAATCAAACAAAGCGTCCGGCCGGTCATATTCCGCTGCCAGCTCCGCAGGCTTCACATCCCGGTCTACGCCGGAGATCAAAAGCCTGCCCGCTGTTTTTGCTTCAAGTATATCCAGCGCGCGGTCAATACGGCCTGCCCCGCCAGTCAGCACGACCACAGAGCCGGTATGCGCATCATCGTCCGCCGGGCGCGGCAAATCGATGGCAAACCAGGCAAAACCGATGATCCACAACAGGATCAGGAAAGAGAAAAAGCGCAAAATCATCCAGCGGGTCTACAATATCTTTTTCAAGGCGCCGGTGACTGTTAATTTGGCGGTCACCATGGCAAGGAACATTCCCAATATCGGAATGACAGCAATTATCAACCAGCTCCACCAGTCGAGACCAACCGATTGCACCAGACCGGATCCAAGCGCGGACAATTGTCCGCTGATCAGCCAGATAATCACCGCACCGCCAGCCAGGCCGATCAACCCGCCAAGAAGCGCATCCAGCGCGATACGCCGCTGGAACAGACGGCTGATTTGCTGATCCGTACCGCCCAGCAAATGCACGACCGCGATGGTCTCGGTATGGGTATTGAGGGCTGATCGCGCCGAAATGATAACGGCTGCACCCGTCGCGAGAGCAAGCAGGCCCACCAGACCAAGGGCGATCCACTGAAAGGAACGCACCAGAGAAATCACCGGTGCGATATAGCCGCTGCTCGGCTCGACGCGGGCATTTGGCGCAATCGATTGCAGCGTGCTCCGCAGCGATTGATATTCGGCGTCGGTCGCTGCGCGGGCGAGTTTCACATCGATCAGCGCGGGAAGGGGTATATCATCCGCCAGATTCTGCGTCCCCAGCCACGGCTCGATCAGCGCCTCGATCTCCTCGGGCGGCAAGACCCGGACTTCTTCGACAAGCGGCAATGCGCGCAATCGTCCGGCAACCGCGTCGGCCTGACGGCTTCGGACTTGCGGATTGGCCTCGATAATCTGCACCGTCGCCCGGCTCGACAGCTCGTCCGACACATCGCCGATCGCATGGGTCATCGCGAGGCCGGCCGCTGCGGCCAGAACCGTGAGAAAAATCATGATCGCTATGACCCAGGGCATCGGACCGGACAAGCGACCCTCGGGGATCAGCCGCCGGTCATGGCCCGGAATGACAAAGAATTTGAACATGCCCCCTGCGCCCTATTGCGTCTGGTCTTGGGGCAGCGGTGGATGGCGCAGCGACCCGGTCGGATCGGCCAGCATGCCTTTTTCCAGCCGCATCATCTGGGCGCCGGGTATCTTGCTGAGCAGATGGATATCATGGGTCGCCACGACGATGGTTGTGCCCAGCGTGTTGAGCGCCTCGAACAATTGCAGCAAGCGGATGGCCATTTCCGGATCGACGTTACCGGTCGGTTCGTCGGCTACCAATATCTCCGGCCGGCCGATCACCGCCCGGGCTATCGCCACGCGCTGTTGCTCGCCGCCTGACAATGTCGCTGGCCGTGCAGATGCCCGGTCACCGAGACCAACCCATTCGAGCATCTCCGTCACCGGCGTCTCGAGATCCTTTTCGCGGACACCCGCCACCCTCAGCGGCAGCGCGATATTGTCAAAGGCCGAAAGATGCGGAACGAGACGGAAATCCTGAAAGACCACCCCGATCCGGCGCCGAAAACCGGGCAGGCGCTCGCGCGGCATGGTGACGGCATCTTCGCCGAAAAGCCGGATCACGCCGCGACTGGGACGCTGTGACAGATAAAGCAGCTTCAACAGCGATGTTTTTCCCGCTCCCGACGCACCGGTGAGGAAATAAAAGCTGCCCGGGTAGAGGGTGAAATTGAGATCAGCCAAGGTTTCCGCGCCCGTACCGTAGCGCAGACCAACATTTTCAAATCGAACAATTTCGTCCATTTATATGCTACATTCCAATATTCTGGCCAAATATTGCGCGGCCCCGCAACCAATAGGCCGGGAAGACCTTCCAAATCAACTCCGCTATCCTCGGCGCGACTCTATTTTGCGGGAAAACGCGAAAAAAAAGGCTTCGGTCTCAAATCAGCCATGCAGCCACTTGCAGTTTGGCGTCATGGCGTGTTTAGAGGTTGTGTCATGATTTTGAACTGCCCGGCTTGTAAAACCCGTTATCTCGTGCCCGACAGCGCCATTGGTATCAATGGCCGTTCGGTACGCTGCGCGTCCTGTCGCCACAGCTGGTTTCAGGAAGCCGCGATTCCGGAAAAAGAACTGGTCACCGCGGACGCCTCCGGAGAAACACCCCCGGTCGTCAAGCCGCAACCCGTCGCTGACGAGACCGGGGCACCCTCGGCACCAGCCTCTCCGGTCAGTCGTTCGACCCCGCCGCCACCGATTTCCGTCACACCTGACTATGCCGCAGAAACAAGCAGTTTCGCGCACGAGCCACCGTTCAAGCCCCGCCGGAATCCGGCAAAATTATGGACTATCGCCGCCGTAGCTTTCGCTTCTGTCGTTCTGGCGGCAGGCGCTGCGCTGTTCATATTCGGACCACCGCAATGGATTTCCGACTATCAGTTCGCCTCGGCCGAAGAAACCCCGCTGCTCATTGAGCTGAGCCAGAAACAGGACCGCCGGACGCTGCCGGACGGTACCGAATATTTTGCCGCCAGCGGCACGATCATCAACCCGACCAAAACCGACCAGGCGGTTCCGCCAATGCTCGTGATCCTGCGTGATGCCGGGGGCCGGATCGTCTATAGCTGGAAAATGAAAGCACCGGCGCAATCGCTTTCGCCCGGGGCAAAGATAAATTTCAACGAAGCCAAGCTTGATGTGCCGCGCGCGGCCAGCCAGCTGGAAGTCGGATGGGCTGACGAAATCAGGGAATAGTCACCCGCACGGGCCAGACCGGACAAACCGGTTAGTGGAATTCCTGAAGCTCGATTGTCCGGCCACCCACGCCAGCCGTCTTGCCAGCAGATAGTATCGTAGCGATCTGGAAGATATTGTTGCTGTCCTTCGCTGCAACCCTGCTGGCCAGCTTTCCCAAATGAATCTCTTCCCCCCGCAGGATGGTCGCGCTCGCCACCGCTTGCGCGCGGGCACGGGGGCTTGCCAGCTCATCAGATGATACGCCCGGCGTTGAACCGAGTAAAAGAAAAATGAGAAGCAGGCTGTCCATAGCGCAGAGTAGAACGCAATGGAGCTGGTCCGGACAAGGTCAATAAAAGGTTAACAGACTCCTTCGTCGAAGTTTCTGCGGACGTAACGGCCACAATGGCTTCTGCTGTGCGGTTACGGGACAAAATCACTGCCCCGGTTAACAGGCAAGACACATGGCAGCGAATATCTGTTGCGGCTGCCCAACCCCTTTGCTAGAGGCTCGCGCCTACCCGGGACACAAGTGTCCCAAGCTAGAGACAGTGCGGTCGTGGCGGAATTGGTAGACGCGCAGCGTTGAGGTCGCTGTGGGGTTAATACCCCGTGGAAGTTCGAGTCTTCTCGACCGCACCATTACAGTCATTTACCGGGAAACCGACCTTCTTGCGCGGGCAAAACAGTCAAAGATCAGGAATGACGAGTGGACATTGAGCTGTCGCGCATCACGATGACGGCTTCCTCTTCATTTGCGCACATTCGCAACAGCCGGATAATAGGTATGTTTCGCGCCAAACCTTGGCCGATCTTGTCCGCTAATCTGACGATTTTGCATTTTTACGCCAGCGCCAGCTTCTGAGAAAAATATTAAGGGGTATATTTAGTGACGTGTCCCGCCATCCTATCATGGTCCGAGTCGAGTAAATGGCACGCTAGGAAATCGTCGCTGCATCCAAATATGTTATCGACAGGGAACCAGTCGACGGTCCAGACGTAATGTCAGTGAAGCTATGGTTTGCAGAAATCTGCGGTGACCTCGCTTTAACAAATAATATCAAAGCATTTCATCCCTGATATGCGTTCAAGTAGGTGCGGTGCCAGAATGCGCAATAAGAACATGTTCCCCGCCGTCACCGCAATTTTATCGCTATCTGGCTTTAGTTCGACGGCCGCTCTGGCTCAAGCTTCCGAAGCCGCTTTATCGCCAACCGACCGGCGAGCGCCGATCATCGACGATTCGGAATTTGATGCGACCATCCCGTCGATTGATGATAATCCCGATGCCCCCATGGGAAGCGTCGAAGACTGGGATGCCGAACAGCAAAGATTGGAACGCGAGACTCAGCTGGAAGATGCGGAGGATGGCGTATCGACGTTGCCTGCGCTGCAAGATGCCGATCCGGACGAGTTGATTGCCGACGCGCCGGTCAATGATCCTGAAATCGACAATCCGCTGACACCGATCGACAGTTTTGATGTCGAGCCATTCGACGAGAGCCAGTATACGGAAGCCGATGACAGCGAGACGTCCGCGTCCTTGCGATATGATTACCGGATAGATGGCCTCGAATCGCTTGATGAAATTAGCAAGGCGGACATCCGTCCGATCCGTGCCGATGATATCCGCGGGCGATTTGAAGACCTCTCTGCGCTCGAAGAGGCTGACGGCAAGGCTGCGAACGGCGCAATGGTTTCTGCCCGGATGCAAGAGGATCAGCAATTGCTGGTCGACATCATGACCGGTCAGGGTTTTTTTGACGTATCGGTGAACGGAGCGCTCGAGCTTCCTGAAACCGAAGGCGAGAAGCTGACCGTTGTGCTCCAGGTTGAACCCGGGAGACGTTATAATCTGGGCACGATATCATTTGAAGCCGATGCCGTTGTTCCCGATGACCTGATCACTCGCAATTTTATACCCAAAACGGGCGAACCGATTGTTGCCGAGCGGGTCTTGGCCGCGGAAGCCAATATTGCAGTGGTTCTGCCACAGGAGGGATATCCTTTCGCCGAAACCGGACAGCGGGATATTTTGCTCGACCCCGAAACCGGAACCGGCGATTATACGCTGCCCGTCAATATCGGCCCGCGCAGCAGCTATGGCGAAATTGTCACCACCGGCACAACCGCTTTTGATGCCGATCATATTGGCGTGCTGAGCCGATTTGAGAAAGGTGCACTTTACGACAGCCGCATGGTCGATGATCTGCGCAAGGCTCTGATCGCTACCGGTCTGTTTTCGATCGTCTCCGTCAAACCGACTGCGAGCGGAGAAATGGCGCCGGACGGGACCGAATATGCGACGATCAATGTCGAGCAGATGTCAGGGCCGCCGCGCACCCTGGCAGGCAGTGCCGGCTACAGCACCGGGCAGGGTTTCCGTCTGGAAGGCAGCTGGACCCACCGCAATTTTTTCCCGCCTGAAGGCGCGGTGATCGCAAGCGGGGTCGCCGGAACCCAGGAACAGGGCGCATCCTTAACCTTTCGGCGCAGCAATGCCGGTCGTCGCGACAGAACGGTCGAACTGGGCATGTCCGCCCTGCACAGCGATTTTGAAGCTTATGAAGCGTTTACGGGCAGGCTAGCCGGACGTATTTCCTATGACAGCACGACAATCTGGCAAAAACGTTTAACGTATAGCTACGGCTTCGAGATTCTGGGGTCCAACGAACAGGATTTCAATTTCATAACCGGCGAAAGGGATCGACGCACATTTTATGTCGCCGCTCTACCCGGGCAGGTAACATTTGATACAACGGACAACCTGCTTGACCCGACGCAAGGCTTCCGTCTGTCGGCGAAACTGTCCCCCGAAGCGTCGCTTGGCAGCGGCGCGCAAATCTACGGCCGCGGCCTTCTGGAAGGAACCGCTTATTACCAGGTCGATGACGGCATCATCATCGCAGGCCGGGCACGCGTCGGTTCTATCGCGGGCGCGGATCGGGAACTGATCGCACCTTCGCGGCGCTATTATGCTGGCGGTGGCGGATCGGTGCGCGGCTTTGGCTATCAGGAGCTGGGGCCCAAAGACATCGAAGACCGTCCGATCGGCGGACGCAGCCTGGTCGAAGCGGCGGCGGAAGTCCGCTATCGCTTTGGTGATTACGGGATCGTCGGTTTTGTCGATGCAGGTCAAGTCTATACGAGCTCGACTCCCGGCTTTGACAATTTACGCTATGGGGTCGGCATAGGTGGGCGCTTTTACACCAATTTCGGACCACTGAGAGTCGATGTTGCCACCCCTATAAACCGGCAGCCGGGTGAATCGCAGGTATCGGTATATGTCTCGATCGGTCAGGCATTCTGATGACGGAGACCGAAACCCTGGACGGGCCAGACAAGCAGAGGAGTCTGGCTCAGAAGATCGCGATCGGATCGGGGACATTGTTCGGGCTGGTTCTGGCGATCCTGATCGCCGGTTATCTCTGGCTGGACAGCAGCAGCGGACACCGCTTTGTCGAAAAGCAGATTGAAGCTCTAGAGTTTGAAAACGGCATGCAACTGGAGGTCGGCAAGATCGACGGTTCCATTTACGGCGACATGGAAATTGCCAGTTTGAAAATCCGCGATCCGAAAGGTGTTTTCGCTACTGCCGATGCGGTCAGAATGGATTGGCGACCCTTCGCTTTCATCGGCAGCCATGTTGATATTCGCTCGCTAATCATACCGAAAGCTAGCCTGCTCCGCCTCCCCGAACTGCTGCCGACTTCTTCCGAAGGCCCGTTGTTGCCCGACCTCAATATAGATGTCGGGACACTGGAGGTCGGCGAGCTGGATATTGCCAAGGCAATAACCGGCGAACGCCATGTGCTTAGCGTGTCTGCGGATGTCAAAATTGCCGACGCCCGCGCCCTTCTAACCGGCGATGCCCGGACGCTTGCCAGGCCCGGCATCGCTGGCGGCGACAGTTTGACATTCAGGATCGACGCCGTGCCTGAACAGAATAAGCTCGACCTCGCGCTCAATCTGGATGCTCCGGCAAATGGACTGGTAGCCGGTATCTCCGGCACTGGTCAGCCAATGAACCTCGCGCTGAACGGCAAGGGTGACTGGGCCCAATGGAACGGTGCCTTGAAAGGCAAAAGCGGCGGGGATATGCTCGCCGACATCGCCATATCTGCACGGAACGGTACATTCACTGTGCGCGGTGATGCGCGTCCCGGGTTGTTTGTTTCCGGACCCGGTCGCAATATGCTGGAACCTGTCACCAATATCGATTTTACCGCCGCCGGTGCGGACCGGAAGTTCGACATCAAGGGACAGATCGGCAGTGACAATTTCGTGTTGGCGACCGACGGTATCGTAGATTTGGGCAACAATGAGCTACGCGACCTTAACGTTGATTTCCGGCTGCTCCGACCATCGGTGATTGCGGCCAATTTAAATGGCGCGGGCGTTGCCGCCAATATGATATTGAACGGCGATTTCGCCGCCCCCACTATCGCATATACCATCAATGCAGCGCGGATCGGCTTTGATGAGACGTCGGTGATCGGCCTGCGCGCCAGCGGCAATGTGAAGCTGGAAGAAGAAGAATGGCGCATTCCTTTACAGGCGCGGGCCCAACGGATTGCCGGTCTCGACGAAGGCGTCGGCGCATTGCTTACCAATGTCCGGCTGGATGGTGACTTCGGTTATGCCAATGGCAGGTTGCTATCCGACAATCTCAAGATTGTTTCGGACCGGATCAACGCCACAGCGGTCGTCGTTGCTGATCTCAATCAAGGACTTTATACCGGAGGCCTCAAGGGGCGCATCAACGGCTACCGGGTCGAAAGCGTGGGTGTCTTCAATGTCGATAGCGATATCGACCTGGAATCCGGGAGCAATGGCGCCTTTGCATTGACCGGCACCGTCCGCGCGCGGTCGAGCCAGATATTCAACGACGGCGCTCGCGAATTTCTCGGCGGCAACAGCCTGATAGTCGCCAAACTATCCTATGACACTGACGGCATCGCCCGGGTCAGCAGCCTGAACGTCGCCGCTCCATCTTTCCGGCTGACCCAAGGCAGTGGCAGCTATACGCCGTCTGGCGGGATCAGTTTCGCAGCCAAGGGCGTCTCCGACCAATATGGCCCGATTGGCGTAAAAGTCAGCGGCAGCGTTGCCCGTCCGGTTGCCACAATAGCCGCTGCGCGCCCTGGCCTTGGCGTAGGCATGAACAATGTTGTTGCGACCATCAGGGGCAATGCAAAGGGTTATGCCATAGTCGCTGACGGCAATAGCGATTACGGACAATTTGACGCCAATGTCGATATTCTTGCGGGTAGCGGACCGCTGACCGTTGACGTGAACGAGGGAACCCGGTTTGCCGGCGTCGGTTTGACCGGACGGATCCGGCAGACCGGGGCCGGTCCCTTTTCCGGGCAACTGGCCGCCAGTGGTTCCGGGATAGAGGGCAATGTGATCCTCAGCGCTTTCAGTGGCAAGCAGCGCGCGATCATCGACGCGACCGCCGTCAACACCCTGTTGCCCGGTCCCGCCGGCCTCGCGATCGAGCGGGCGATCATCGATGCGGATATCATTCTTTACGACCAGCCGCAGATCATCGCCGATGTCCAGATCCAGGGCCTGAAAATGCAAGAGTTGCAAATTGCTGCGGCGCGAACAAAAATCGATTATCGCGCCGGACAGGGTACAGCAAAAATCATGGCGGAGGGCCGAAATCAGGTTCCTTTCCGTTTTGCGGCAAACGCCGTCCTCAATCCCGAGCTTTGGCGAGTGGCGCTTGATGGGCGAGCCAATGGCGTCCAGTTTAAAACCCGTAAAGCCGCGCGGATTATTCCGGGGAGCGACAAATATAGCTTGCTGCCAACGACCATCGACTTGTCGAAAGGCAGTATCCAGTTGGCCGGGGATTACGGGCGCGGCCTCAATATCCAGAGCCGGTTGAACAACGTCAATCTGGCTCTCATCAACCCGATGATGCCCGGCCTTGGCCTCGGAGGGACAGCCACCGGCAGCCTCGATTTTTCCCAAAGCTCGCCCCGCGCCTTTCCGGAAGCGGACGCGCGCTTGCGGATCGACAATTTCACCCGCACCAGTCTGGCGTCGGTATCTCAGCCAGTCGATCTGCACTTTGTCGGACGGCTGCTGGCTGATGGCGGGAATGCTAGGGCAATATTCCGGCGTAGGGGTGCCGCTATCGGCCGGATGCATGTAAACCTGACGCCGCTTCCACCCGCCGCCGGGTCATGGACGACGCGGTTGCTTGCGGCGCCGCTATCCGGAGGTCTGCGTTATAATGGACCGGCCAGCACCTTGTTTTCGCTCGCGGCGCTTCCTGATCAGGATTTGCGCGGTCCGATCGGCGTGGCCGCAGATTTCTCCGGCCGGGTACAGGCACCGGTGCTGACCGGTGTCGTCCGCGCGAACAAACTGGTTTACGAGAATAACGCCTATGGCACCCGCCTCACCAATATGAAGATACGCGGCGAATTCACCAATGACCGGCTCGAGGTTACCGAGTTGACCGCCAATGCCGGAGAGGGAACGATCAGCGGCAAGGGTTTTGTCTCTCTGAGTTCCGCCAAGGGCTATCCGCTGCAACTGGCACTCGATCTGGATAATGCAACGCTCGCCAAAGGCAGCGATCTTGCCGCATCCGCCACTGGAGCGATTCAGGTCGTCAACAATGCGACGACCCCCGCGACGATCCGCGGTCGAATTCGCCTGCCCGAAACGCGTTATAAGATCGTGTATGAAGGTTCGGCGAAAGTCGCAACGCTTACAGGCGTAAGACGCAAGCCTGCTTTGGGTCGCAAGAAAATCACCGGCGATGCCGATCCGATCAGCGGAGTTCCCGGCAACTGGAAGCTGGATATCGACCTGATGGCCGACAACCAGATTTATGTCAGCGGAATGGGACTCGATTCCGAATGGTCCGCCGATATCAAGGTGCGCGGCACCACCGGCAAGCCTGTGCTGACCGGTGGCATTGACCTGATCCGCGGAACACTCGGCTTTGCCGGTCGATCATTCGATCTGCAATCGGGGCAACTGCGCTTTAACGGGGGTTCAATGACCAACCCGACCCTGAAGCTCGTGGCAAGCGGTGAAGCGGATGACGTGGACGTCAACATCAATATCACGGGCAGCGCCGAAGATCCGGAAATCGCATTCAGTTCAACGCCCAGCCTGCCGCAGGACGAGATTATGGCGCGCATATTATTTGGCAATTCGATCGGCGAATTGACCCCGATTCAAGCCGTGCAACTGGCATCGTCCCTCAACGGCCTGCGTGGCGGTGGCGGCGGGCTTAATCCGCTTGGTGTGCTGCAGTCCTCTGTGGGCATCGATCGTCTCCGCATATTAGGTGCAGACGAAGACACGGGTCGCAGTACGTCAATTGCTGCCGGCCAATATATATCCAATGATATCTATGTCGAAATTGTCACCGATGCCCGTGGCTACACCGCGACACAGCTGGAAATCAGCCTGACGCCTGCCTTGTCCGTCCTAAGCTCGGTCGGCAGCTTTGGCGGCTCGAACGTCAATGTGCGATACCGGAAGGATTATTGATGCGCGGACGAATAATATTTCTGGCAACCTCGCTACTATCGTTGAGCGCCTGCGAGAAAGATTTTGATGAAAAATATCAGGATAATCTTGATCAGTTGAACGAAGAAGCCAAGGCGATCGAGGCCGGCGTCAACGAACATCTGGCCGAGGGACGCAAGGCGGATAAAATCATCGAGTCCGCAGGACAACCGGACGAAGCAATCCAAAGGCAAAACGAGGCGGCCCGATGATGGCTGAGCATGACGATGACAAAGCGCAAAACAACCGGTTTGATGAGAATCTCAACCTGAGCGATATCGAGGCACAGACTCCCGGAGCAAATGCCCGGTCTCCGCTCCATTTCCCGCTGAGAGCCTGGTGGGCAATATTGAAGCGCCTATATGTGATGAACGATTTCCACAATCTGCCGTTGCTATCGGCCGGCGTTGCATTTTTCGCTTTTCTCGCCTTTGTGCCACTGATCGCAGTCATCGTGCTGCTATATGGCCTCGTCGGCGACCCCGATACGGTTACCGACAGCATCGAACAATTGTCTGCCATCCTACCCACTGCCGTGCTTACCATCCTGCGCGAGCAGTTGCTGTCGGTCGTCAACACAAACAAGGCCGCGCAGGGTCTGGGCCTGGCGCTCGCCTTGTTTGTCTCGACCTATGGCGCGACGCGAGCGGCAAACGCGATGATGAAAGCGCTCAATATCATCTATGAAGAACATGAATCACGTAATATTTTCATGACAACGCTGGTTGGCGCGCAAATTACCATCGGCATGGCGGGGGTCGCGATTGTCGGTATGATCGCAATCTCGCTATTCACCTATATCAGCAATTTCCTGCAGGGCTATCTCGGCGATAGCGTGCTGGTCTTTCTGAAACTGGCGATCTGGTTGATGGCGGGTTTTCTGGTCAGCCTGACCTTTGCCTTATTCTTCCGCTATGCGCCCGATCGCCGGCCCGCAAAATGGCGCTGGCTCTCTCTGGGGTCAGTTGTGGCAACTCTGCTCTGGTTGTTGATCACCATAGGTTTCGGCTATTATGCCGCCAATCTCGGCGACTATAACGCTACATATGGATCGCTCGCGGCGGTCGTGATTTTCCTGATGTGGCTGTTCCTGTCAGCTTATTCGGTTCTGATCGGAGCGGAAATAAATGCGGAGACGGAACGCCAGACGTTCCAGGATTCAACGACGGGGAAAGACCGTCCTATCGGCAAACGCGGCGCGGTCATGGCAGACACCGTCGTTCTGGGCGAAGCGAGCCGCCAAATCCTCGAAAAAAAACAACGCAGACGCGCTGACCGGCTCGCCCGGAAGGTCTCCAACCAGAATATAGGTCATACCGGTAGGCAATAGAAGCAGCGGCCGATCAACGTCATTCGCATTTTTTCGGGCACTACAGGACCGGAGTAATGCACCCATTCCAAACCCATCATGATCCGCGTCGAGCAAATGGCACCATGTAAAATGGTCGCTGCGTTTTTCGGGCAGTTGATGCACCCGCGGTACCGTTTCGATCCGCCGCCATCGGGATGTGATATCTTGTTGTGAACATCATTGCCCCTGTCCCTTGTTCAATTTTATGAATCAGCCAGCCTATATGACTTTCGTTGTCAATTTTATGGTGGATCGGACTGATTTGGTTGCAAAACAGCCAAAAAGAACCTAGAAACCCGGGGTCTGCATATGTTGGATATTGCGCCGAGGAGCTGGAAGATCAACGAGAGATTGCCCGCATAATGTCAGACTCCAGAAAGCGGGCCACGATCATTGACGTCGCGACAGCAGCCAATGTCTCGACAAAAACGGTCTCCAGAGTTTTCAACGACGAGCCGCATGTTCGCAAAATATTGCGGGACAAGGTTCTGAAAGCAGCGGCCGAGCTTGACTATCACCCCAATATCATGGCCCGCGGTCTGGTCGGACGACGGTCTTACCTGCTGGGTCTGATCTACGAGAACCCCAGCCCCAACTATGTTGTAGAATTGCAGAACGGCGCTCTCGACCGGCTACACGGAGAGAAATACCGGCTGCTCGTGTTACCCGTGCAATCGGTTGTCGAGGTCTCGGGAAAGATAATGAGCGTCTTGCGCGCGGCCGCGCTCGATGGCGTCATCCTCTCTCCGCCAGCTTCCGACCATCCCGGAATTTTGAGTGAACTCCGCCAATATGACTTTCCGTTTGCGCGGATTGCGCCGACCCAGTCGCTCGATATTGGCCCCTGCCGGACAACCGACGATATCGAAGCGTCGCGGAAGATGACGGAATATCTGCTGGAGTTGGGCCATACCCGGATTGGAGTCATCAAAGGCGATCCGACCCACCCTTCCAGCGGAGCGCGACTGACCGGCTTCCTGGAAGCTCTGAAAGCCGCTGGACTGTCCCATTCACCGGATCTGGTCGAGCAAGGCTATTACACATATGAATCCGGTCTCGCGGCAGCCCATAAATTGCTGAACCGAACGGATCGTCCTACGGCAATTTTTGCCCAGAATGATGACATGGCCGCCGCAGCGATCATGGCAGCCCGCGATCTGGGACTGAATGTGCCCGATGACGTTTCCATCTCCGGCTTCGATGACAGTGCGATCGCGCAAATCGTCTGGCCGCGGATTACAACCGTTCACCAGCCGGTATATGATATGGCGCGCGACGCAACCGATGCCCTGATCGCAAAGCTCGAGAAAAAACCTTTCAACATGCTGGGAACACATGTGTGCGAGTTGATTATCCGGCAATCAACAGCACCGCCCGCAAGCCGGTGATGGCCAAGCCGTGATCCGGCGTCGCGAACGGCTGAGCTACGCTGCAGGCGACCTGGGTTTCAACCTCGTCTGGCAATCGATCGAGCTCTACCTGCTGTTTTTCTATATTCAGATATTGCATTTGCCGCTCGGTATTGCGGCCGGCATCTTTCTCGTCGGCGCTGCGGTTGATTGGCTTTTCGATCCTCTCATTGGCGCCGTTGCCGATCGCAAGGCGGCGCGATATCCGATGAGATTATGGGTCCTGCTCAGCGGTCCGCTGATCGCCGTGGCACTGTGGCTGGCCTTTCGGTCTCCCCCACTGGAAGGATTGAATCTCGCGATTTACGCAGCCGTTACCCATGTCGGATTGCGTTTCGCCTATGGCTGCGGCAATATTCCTTACGCGGTGCTGACCGCGCGGATTACCGATGATCCGTCCGAGCAGCTGAAGCTCACGGGCCTGAGAATGCAGGGAGCAGCACTAGGCGGGCTGACGGCGGCGACGATTTATGCGCTGGCCTCGGGAGGCGACACACCATTTCTGGTCGGTGCCCTGATATTGGGCATTCTCGCCCAGCCCTGTTTCCTGATTACCTGGCTGGGGGTCAGGGAGCGCGTTGCCTCGCCACCGTTATCATCCCTGCCCCCAGCTCAGGAAGTCTCGCATTATTTCAGGCTAATCGGACGCAATAGCGGTTTGCGCCGCTTGCTGTTGACAATCGTCGTTGCGGGATTGAGTACGACCGTCACCGCCAAGTCTATCCTGTTCCTGTTCGACCGTGATTTGCAGCACCCGCAATGGGGCTATTGGGCGGCCCTGTTACCTTCGGCGGCCTTGCTGATATCAACCCCGTTATGGGTCGCCTTGTCATCGCGCATCGGACTGGTGACAACCCTCATATCGGCGGTCCTGCTGCATGTCACGGCGCTGGCGATGCTGACAATTTTCTATGCCGACGGACTGGCGGTCGCGACCGTCCTATTGGCGATTGCCATCTCGGCGACATGCGGCATGTCGGTCATGTTCTGGTCGATGGTACCCATCGCCATCCGCAATCTCGAAACAGCGCCCGACGGGACCGGTTGCGCCGCTCGCGTCTATGCCCTTTCCAATGTCGCCCGCAAACTGGGGCAAGCGCTGGCTCCACAAATCATCGCCTTGAGCCTTGCCCTGACGGGAGGCGGCGACGCGACGATAAAGGGTGGTGCGGTTCTCCCGGGGATGATCCTGGCAGCGTTGATATGCGCTATTACCATCATCCTCTATCGCCCGACGACTAATGGTCGCAATGTCGTACAGCCGGTTTTGCAACCATAGCTGCCATCCGCGCCGCCCAAATGCCCGCTAGCGCCCGAATCCGTTGACCGACGGTGCGTGGAAGACCGGACGCCGGTGATCCCCTGGCGTGATCAGCGCTTCCAGAAATTGATCGTGCGACGGCGCAGCGCTGGCGAGCTGCCCGACCGCCGCACTCACCTGCCCCATAACATCCCGGACATCATTGAAATCCGGGATATCGGTCAATGGATCATAGCTTTTCGGCTTCAACCCCATTCCACTCGCGACAAAAAACCAGCTCAGGTCGTGAAATAGCTCACGCCGCCGTGATATGATCCGGCCGCTATTCTCGAACAATTCCATTTTTTGCGCGAGGCTGGCCGGCAGGGGTGCCTGTCGGACATGATCCCAGAACGGCTCGCCAACGCGCTGGTTAGAGTAATAATGGAGCATCAGAAAGTCGCGAATATGCTCGTATTCGGTCAGTGTTTCCCGGTTATAGGCTGCTTGCAGAGCAGGCTCGAAATTGCGATCGGGAAAATAGTCGAGCAAACGGTTGAGGCCGGTCACGATCAAATGAATGCTGGTCGATTCCAGCGGTTCCAGAAATCCCGCCGACAGTCCGATCGACACGCAATTGCCGTCCCAGAATTTCTTGCGATGGCCTGCGGTAAAACCGATCACCCGTGGGGCCGCCAAGGGCTTGCCATCCAACGATCCCACCAATCGTTCCTGCGCATCGGCATCGCTGATGAAAGCGCTGGAAAAGACATAGCCATTGCCAACCCGATTCTGCAGCGGGATGCGCCATTGCCAGCCCGCTTCGCGCGCGGTTGATATTGTATAGGGCGTTCGCGGCCCGACCGCCTCGCTTTGCACGGCCACGGCGCGGTCGCAGGGCAGCCAGTTGGTCCAATCTTCATAGCCGGCGTTCAAACTCTGTTCGATCAGCAACCCGCGAAAGCCCGAACAATCGATATAGAGATCGGCCGACACGGTCGAGCCATCGTCGCAGAATAGCTGGTCGATATGACCGCGATCATCGACCGTAGCCCGTTCGACTTTACGGTCGAGACGGATCACGCCGAGCTGTTCGGAGATGCGGCGCAGATAGGCGGCGACCAAACCGGCATCAAAATGCAATGCATAAGAGAGAGCGCCGCCCGGAAATTGGCCATCCGCTGGCGGGAAGAGGAATTTATTCTGCTCGGCCAATGCAATCGATGGGCAGAAGTCCGCCACGTTACCTTTATGACCCTGAGCTTCGTTCTTCCACCAATAATGGTGGAAGGGCCGACGATCGATGGTGACGCCAAAGTTGCCGAACGGATGCCAGTAGCGGTGACCAACCTTTAACCAGTCACGAAACTCGATTCCCAATTTGAAAGTAGCCTGGGTTTCTTTGACAAAATCGACGGGATTGATTTCGAGCAGTTTGAGAAATTCAAAGACCGGCGGGATCGTTGCTTCACCCACACCAATGGTCGGTATGGCCGATGATTCGATCAACGTGATCTCGGTGCTGTCGCGGGCGAAAATCCGGCCCAGCAAACAGGCCGCAGACCAACCGGCGGTCCCGCCGCCGACAATAGCGATTTTTCTGATCTGACGCGTTTCACTCATGACCGTGTTCCGCACTCCCGGCCGCCTGACTGTGCCTTAGCAGTTGTCGAACCGGCAAACAAATTTGCAAAAAAACGGGCCCGTATCCGCTGTGAATACGGGCCCGTATCAAGGGAGTTTAGAATTTGAACTTGCCGCCGACATAAATCCTGCGGGAGCCGGATTCATAACGGAACGGTAATTCCGGAAACTGCAAATAGGCGGACTGGTCTGCCTTGGTCAGGTTAATCCCTTCTACGAACACACCGAAATTCTCGTTGATGTCATAGGAGATTTGTCCATCAAACTGACCGTAGGACCGCTGGTATATCCCGAGCGTGCGCGTCACACCGCCATCGCCAAAACCGAAGTTTCCGACAAATTGCTTTGACCGCCAGGTGTAAGACCCGCGCGCTGCAAATCCGCCTTTCTCGAAGTATAACTGCGTGTTCAACGAGTGTTTCGAGACGCCCGGCAATGCCAGATTGTCGTCGAAGTCGTTGAAACCGTCGGTCTTGGTGTCGGAGAAGGTATAGTTGGCCGTAAAACCGAGACCGAAGTCGAAGGCATATTGACCAGCAACCTCGAATCCGCGGACCCGGCCGCCGGTCCCGTTGGCCGGCTGACTGACCGGACCCAGTCGACCGCCGCCCTGATCATTGACGAATACCGGAACGGTCTCCGTCACGATGAACGAGTCCACTTCTTTCCAGAAAGCACCAATTGACAGCAGACCCTGGCGGCCGAAATACATTTCGTAGGCCAGGTCAAACTGATAGGCGCGAAAGGGTTCCAGCTCGGCATTACCCCGTGAGCCGTTGGTGAACAGAAACAGATTTTCTGTTGGCGAACCGACCGTGGAATCTCTGGTGAATTGCGTCGAGAAGCCGCGACCGAGATCATCCAGCTGTTGCCGCGCAACCACCCGAGCGGCAGAGAAGCGCACTTTCTTGCCGTCATCCACGTCTACCACCGCGTTTATGCTCGGCAGAAAATCTGTCGTGCTGCGGACGATCGTATCCGTCTGGAAGTCGCGCAAAACGCCGTTCCAGCTATCCGTCCCCCAATAGCTGGGATCGGCATTGGCCGGCTGGTTCTGGTCCACACGCAACCGGGTGTTCACGATGCGCAGACCGACATTGATATGATAGGGATCATCCGTTCCGCCCATATCGGCCATCACATAGCCAGATTTTGTCTCTTCCTTGACCAGATAGGCTTGCAGCGGATCTTCAAAATAGCTGAACGGCGTGTCCGGATAGAGAGCCTGTATCCAGGCCAGTGCATTGGTCATCTGGGCGCGGTCCTGCACCGAAATGCTATTGCCCGGAATATTGCCACCGCCGGCAAAGTTTTCGATCGTTTCCACCCGTTCCGGATTGGAAATAAAGGACTGGAACGGAGTGATCAGAGCCGGAGAGTTGCCAAAGCGACTGCAACCGGCAAAGGCTGCTGGTTTGTTGGCCTCGGGCAGGTCGCAGATTTTGTAACCGATCGCGCCGTCCTGAAAATACCCATATGGCGTCCAGTTATACTGGAAATTTGCCACCCGATCGGCATCAGGAATCGCCGTTGCATCCAGTTCACCCTTGCCGGAATAGTCCGCGAGATAACGTCCCGAACCGAATTCGACGGTGCGTTGACCATAACGGAAACCGGCACTCAGGGTTATCGTGTTGTCATCACTATTGTCGACATCATAGGCAAAATCCGCCTTGATCGAATGACCGTCGACTTTCGAACGATCGCCAAAAGCCCAATGCGATTTGAAATAGCCATTTGCCGGATTGGTGAACAAATCGTCAGCCGTGCCGGCGCCAAAGCCGAAGGTCGGGAATTTGCCATTTTTATAGGTGAAATCCCATGTCGCCGGAGCCGCCGGATTGCCTGGCACGCCGTTGATCAACGCCCCGCCGGGATCGGTCGCACGAACACCATATTGGGTATAGCGAACGTCAGCATTGGCCACTTCGCGATTGAGATCCGCGGTTGAATAATTTGCCGCGATATTGACGCGGAAATTATCACCATTGTCCCAGTCGATCCCGAATTGCAGATTGTCCGACGTAATGTTCGTTACATCCACCAGAGAGATAACCTCGGCCGAATTCGCCTGCACGGTGCCGCTTTGCAAAACGCCATTGGCGTCGATCACGGCATCCGGGCTCAACTGCAGCAATTCGCCCTGTCCGAACGGGAATTTGGCCGAGGCTTCGCGGGTGTCCACCTTCAGGTCGGAGTGGATATAGGTCGCGCTTAGCTCCAGTTCGTCGACCGGGCGATAGTTGATACCTAGCGAGGCACCCCAGCGCCGGCGATATTGATCGCGGTCGGTAATATAGCGATATTCGGGCGCATAATAATTGGTCGGTGTTGTCACCGTATCGCGGCGTCCATCGGCAAATGCCCAGTTTCCGCGATTTTCGCCTCCGAGCACATTATGATGGTCGTTGGTTTTATCATAGCTGAAAGAGGCGATAATGCCGAATTGGTCGTTAAGATTATAGCTTGCGACCAACGCTCCCGATGGTTCCCAGCCGCCGATTTCAGAGCCCTTGTTCATTCGGGCGTTACCGGCGATGGTAAAGCCGTCTTTCATGTCGAGCGCGCTGCGCGTCTTCAGGTTGACGACGCCGCCGAGACCGCCTTCAATCAGAGAAGCATTGGGCGACTTGAATACATCGACGCCGCCGATCAGTTCCGATGGCACACCTTCAAGCGAGTCGTTACGGACAAAATTGCCCTCGCCGACTTTGAATGTTTCTTGTCCGCTGACGAACAGGTCACCATTCAGAAGAGTGAGATTTTGCTCGAGCCCGCGAATACGAACCTTGGTGCCTTGACCATTTTCGCGATCAATCTGGATACCCGGCAGGCGCTGAAGCGACTCAGCGATATTCTGATCGGGAAATTTGCCGATATCCTCGGCAGTGACCGATTCAATGATCAGATTGGAATCCCGTTTGGCGACCAGGGCATTTTCCAGCGAGGCGCGAAAGCCGGTTACGACAATGACATCATCCGAAGCAGCAGTCGTGCCGGCTTCCGGAGTTGCTGCGTCTTGCGCATCAGCGTCCTGCGCCATCGCGATGCTCGCGCTGCCGATGGCGTATAAGGATGCGGCTGCCATCAAACTATGCCGCGATATAAACTTCCGACCGATCATTCTGCTATCCTCCCAAATGTCACGCCTGAAGCGCGATCACTTAAATCCAATTCACTTGCAGTCTTTACGACTTACAAGCCCTAAAGGGCCAAATTGCAGGCCCCCGATGCACCAATGGAGTCAGAAAATCTAAATAGTCTCCATCTCGCATTCTGATCTGCAAAAAATTGACAAGGTTGTCAACGACAAATTGACAACCTTGTCAAAAATAGTTGATAACGCTGTCAAATATATTTACTGGCAGAGAAGAACGCTACCGATGAGTGGCGCAGACGTTGTGAGAGGAATCAAAATTGACCGTTAGAGCACGCCACCATCTGGTTAGCCCGTTACTGGCATCGATCTTGACCACGGCGTGCGTTGCCTTGCCCTCACCTGGCAAAAATGTCGCTGCACCTGAGGAAAATCTGGCGGCCACCGTCCATCCGGAAATCTGGCCGCGCGCGGACTGGCCCTATCCCGAGGACGCCTCGGTCGAAGCGCGCATCGATGCGATCATCGCACGCATGACCATCGAAGAAAAAGTGGGCCAGGTCATTCAGGCGGATATCGCCAGCGTGACGCCCGAGGAAGCACGGCGCTATCATCTTGGTTCAATCCTGAACGGCGGCAACTCGGCACCGGAGAATGACGAATTTGCGCCTCCCGGCGAGTGGCTGGCACTCGCAGACGCCTTTTATGATGCATCAGTCGACACCAGCGGCGACCGGACGGCTGTTCCGATCATCTGGGGCACCGATGCGGTGCACGGCCATAGCAATATCGTCGGCGCGACAATATTCCCGCACAATGTGGGGCTTGGCGCAATGCGCGATCCCGATCTGATCGAACGAATCGCCGAGGCGACTGCGCTCGAGCTGAGATCGACAGGCATGGAATGGACATTTGCGCCGACGATAACAGTGCCACAGGATGGCCGGTGGGGCCGCGCTTATGAAGGCTATTCGCAGGATCCCGCTATAGTCGCCAGCTATGTCGGGCGGTTTATCCAGGGCCTTCAGGGAAAGCCCGGCGACCAACCAATTTTATCTGGCCCCCATGTATTGGCCAGCACCAAACATTTTCTGGCCGACGGCGGCACCGATCAAGGTCGCGATCAGGGCGATGCCAAAATCAGCGAAACGGAATTGCGCGATATTCACGGCAGCCCCTATGTCCCGGCGATCAATGCTGGTGTCCAGACCATCATGGCCAGTTTTTCCAGCTGGAATGGCGAGAAAATAACCGGACACAAAGGATTGCTGACCGACGTCCTGAAACAACGGATGCGCTTTGGCGGTTTCATCGTCAGTGACTGGAATGCCCATGGCCAGATATTGGGTTGCACCAATGCCAGCTGTCCTCAGGCGATCAATGCAGGGCTCGACATGTATATGGCGCCGGATACATGGAAACCGCTCTACAACAGCCTGCTGGAACAGGCGAAAAGCGGCATTGTACCGATGGACCGGCTCGAGGATGCGGTAGCCAATATCCTTCGCGTCAAAATTCGCGCCGGACTGTTTGAAGCCGGCCGCCCATCCGACAGACCTTATTCCGGCCGTTTCGAACTGCTCGGCAGCGCGGACCATCGGGCGCTTGCTCGCGAGGCCGTGCGCAAGTCGCTGGTTCTGATCAAGAATGACAAACAGCTCCTGCCGCTGAAACCCGATAGCAATATTCTGGTCGCCGGCGACGGAGCGGACGATATCAGCCGGGCTTCGGGAGGCTGGACGCTGACCTGGCAGGGAACCGGCATCGGCAATGACAAATTCCCCGGTGCGACATCAATCTGGCAGGGGATACAAGATGCCGTCACCGCCGCTGGTGGCACGGCCCGCCATGCGCCCGACGGCAGTTTTGTCGACAAACCCGACGCGGCAATCGTCATCTTTGGCGAAATGCCTTATGCCGAATTTCAGGGCGACCTCAAAACATTGCAGCTCAAACCCGAGTTGAAGGGGCCGTTGGCAACGATGCGCAAATTAAAGGCGCAGGGCGTACCGGTGGTGGCCGTTTTTCTGACCGGACGCCCCCTGTGGACCAATCCGGAAATCAACGCGTCCGATGCTTTTGTGACCGCGTGGTTGCCTGGCTCCGAAGGTGGCGGCGTTGCAGACATGCTCTTCCGCAAGACAGACGGAAACATTGCGCATGAATTTCAAGGAAGGCTGGGCTTCGCCTGGCCGATGACCGCCGATGCCAAAGGACCACGTCTGTTCGATCTCGGCTATGGCCTGACCACTCCCAGTGCCTCGGACTTGGGGACTTTGTCTGAAGCCTCCGGAGTCGTGAACGAGGAAGCCAGTGCCGGATTGTTTTTTGACAAGGGCCTTCCGACCGCATCATGGTCGTTGCTTGTATCTGACGGGCAGTCCGACAGGACGCGTATCACCACCACCCCGGCGGAGGCGATCGGGGGACGGGTTCAGGTCAGAGCGGTCGACCATTTAACGCAGGAAGGGGCGCGGCAATTCATTTCCGGGGGCGGCGGACCGACCGTCGTCGAACTGGTGACACATGCGCCGATAGACGTCAGCCGCGAGACCAATGGCGATGTCTTGCTGCTGATTACCATGCGCTACGACAAGCGGTCCAGCGCGCCGGTCAAATTATCGATGCGATGCGGCGATGGTTGTGGCGGAGAAATTGCGCCGGCCGCGCTGAACACACTCGATGTCGGAAAATGGCAGACCGTCGGCGTACCGATCAAATGCTTTGCGAATGCCGGAGCGGATGTTCGCAAACTGGACGCTCCGTTCCAGATTTCAACGACCGGGTCGATCGATTTCAGCCTGTCGCGGGTGGCTCTGGGTACGGTGGCCGATACGATATTGGGCTGCGAATAAGCCGATCTGCCTGTGGATGAAAAGACAGTCTTCGATGCGGAGAAGTTCCGGTACATTGCCGGGCAGTGCGTTAAACCATGACCAAAACCGTCGTTGCGGATATTAGCGCAACCCTGAATGGGACCAAGGTCCTCAGGTGGACTGGCTGCGGGTTTCCGATGGCACCGCTTCCCGTTCCCCTTCCGGCGGAAAGGGAATGCCCTTGGCATCACTGAGCCTTCGTCCGGCGATATTTTGAGTAAAAGCCGCCGCGACGCTATGCCTCCAGGCCTCGTATCGCGGACGATCCGAACGAGTCCTGGTCACATTGTCTTGCCGCAGTTGCTCCACCAGTGCTGCCAGCGCTTCGGGCTCCATATCCCACAGGGTCCTGATTGCCGCGCAGATAGTTTCCGGCATGCTCTGGTCGCTCATCCGCGCGCTACAGGCGAAACCTATCCCCTGTGCGAACCACTCGCCGCTCGGTCCGGCCAGCCGGTAACCGTCGATAAAGACCTTCTCGTCCGCCGGACCGGCATAGCAACTGGCCAGCCCGATTCCCGACCAGATATCCGCCTGCCGATCGGCCGTCATGGATCCTGCCAGAGCCGCTGCCTTGTCGATATCGGCACCGCTGACGAACCAGATGCCGCGTCCGACACCCTGATCATAAGCGCGCGAGGCGTAGCCTTCCAATATCCGCTTGGGACTGTTGAGGGTCTTTTCCTGCTGAAAATAGACATTGTGATAGCCCATGCCGTCATAGGCCATCCAGCGGTAAAACGGGTCCAGCGCACCAACAATGGCCTTTTCTCGCCAGGAAAGCTTGGACATCGCCAGCCCGGTGCCGGCATTGACCAGCAGCGGAAAGCGCTCTTCGAACCGTTCCCGGAATTTCCCGAGCATCGGCCGCCGAAACGGGATGGAATCGACCAGCGCGCTGCCCATCGCTCCCCCTTCGACGAAAAAGCCGCGCAGCAAAGCCGGTTCCTCCGCCATCGCCTGTTCGAACGCGGCAAGAGAACGGGCCGACAATATCAGATTATAACCGCGCAAAAATGTCTTGCCGATCGATTCCAGCCGTTCTTCATGGCTTTTCTCGGCAAGGTCGAAGCCCCGGATCCTGAATTCAACGCGACGCGGATCCAGTACCAGAAACTTGCGGATAACAGAGGGAAGTGGCTTCAACTGATCGGCCCGATGTTCAAGCATTATAGCCCACTCCGTCTTGCTAATTGCATGCCTGGTCAACAGGCCTTTAACCTCGTTGGCACGTTGATAACGCAATCGACAGCTTCCCGCAAAATATCATTATGAAATGAGCCACAATGGATGAAATGACTCTGATTAACCGCGATCGATTGTAAATATTTGGCTATACCGGCCAACTAACCGGATCACAGTTGCATTTGTTAACCAGGCTTGGCTCAAATGACCTCAATTTTTAGGGGCAGGCAGAGGGACGTTAATGAAAACGATATTAGTCGTCGGCGTCCGCGGCATGCCTGATGTGGAAGGCGGTGCCGAAAAAAACGCGGAAAGCCTGTTCCCTTTGATCGCAGCGCGAGGCTGGAAAGTATGCGTCGCGGGCTGGAAACCCCATGTCAAAAGCGGCGATTTTCGCGGCGTGTCGTTATGGCGCGCGCCGACGCCCGGTTTCGGTAAGATTGATGAACTGATCTATTCGCTTCTGACATTGTTCAAAGCATTGCGGGGGCGTCCGGATATTGTCCATATGGCCGGACTGGAACCGGCGTTTCTGCTTTGGGCCTATAAGTTGATCGGGTGCAAAATCGTCGTCCGCCTCGGTGCCGATTGTCACCAGCGTCCCTGGAGCAGAGCAGGAAAATGGTTCATGCGATGCGCCAAATATCAATTGCGCTGGGCCGATAAAATCATCGTCGTCACACCCGCTTTGGCAAAAAAATTGCGCGCGTCAGGCATTCATAAAGACATCCACATCATCGGGAACGCACTCGACCGAGCGGACGATTTTCCGAAAAACTCGAGCCCGCCCGTCAGGGGGGACTATATTCTGTTCGTCGGCCAGATCTCTCAACAGAAAAACATTCATAGTCTGATTGCCGCCTTTCGGGTCTTTGCCGAAAGCCATCCTAGAATGCAGCTGGTGATTGTCGGACAATGGGACAAACGTGCCAGACGCAAGCAAATAGAGGCTTTGGGTGACGACCGGATCAAGATGCTTGGCAGCCTGCCGCGATCGCGTTTGGCCACGCTCTATCGCGGTGCGCGGTTTTTCGTAAACCCGTCAATCCGCGAAGGACATTCCAATACCCTGCTCGAAGCGATCAGCGTTGGCTGTCCGGTTCTGTTGAGTGATCTCCCCGAGAACCGGGATCTGCGATTGAACGCCAAACATTATTTTAGCCCGGAGGATATGCGCAGCATGGTCAGCGCACTCGACCGCGCCCACGCCAATCCGGATGTTTTCCGCGTAAACCGCAATCGCTTTCCGCAATGGGAAGAAATCGCGGAGCAGACGATACGCGTCTATGAGAAATTATTCGCCGAAGATGCTTGCGAGGGCCCCGCAAATAGTCAGCCGTCGCAGGCTTAACTTTGCCGACCGACAACAATCGACAGCACCAGAATTTATAGCTGGTCCGGACCGTTCGCTGCAGGCGCATCCACTTGCTTGCGGTCATGAAATGCGCCGTCCCGACTGCGCGTCTCACGCAGTGGAGCAAGCTCAGCGGGCCGGCCTTCAAATGATGCCACGGTCTTTCAGGTCAGCCGGAACCGTGCCAATGCCCCCTTGCATCATGAAAAATACTCCCGCATCATCATTTCTGCTATACAAAGGAGGAGCATGATTGTTTACGCATAATATGGCACAAGAAACCCCGAGCTTTGTAAATATTCTGGAAGTCGGTCCACGCGACGGTCTGCAGAATGAATCCGAAATTATTGCGACGGCGGACAAGCTCGGCCTGATCGATCATATGCTGGATGCAGGGGTGCGCCGGATTGAAGTGGCGAGCTTTGTCCATCCGGGGCGCGTGCCACAAATGGCCGATGCCGAAGACGTGATTGCCGGCCTGCCCGACCGCGATGATGTTTCCTATATCGGCCTGTGTCTGAACAAGCGTGGCGTTCTCCGCGGACTGGCGACGCGAGAGGGCAACAAGCGCGGGATTGACGAAGTCGGCTGCGTGGTCGTGGCGAGCGACACATTCGGTCAGAAAAATCAGGGCCAGACCATAAAGCAGGGCATTCAGGAGAATCGGGAGATGATCCGCTTTGCCAAAGCCGAAGGGCTGAAAGCGCAGGTCACCATCTCGGCGGCCTTTGGTTGTCCGTTCGAAGGCGCGGTCGATCCGGAAACGATATTCCATATCGCCGAGGAAATGGCGGCTGAAAATCCGCTGGAAATCGCGCTCGCCGATACTATCGGTGTCGGCGTGCCCGCTCAGGTCACCGACCTGTTTGGGCGGCTCCGGGAAATATTGCCCGACCATATTTCTATGCGCGCGCATTTTCATGACACGCGCAACACCGGCATTGCCAACGCCTGGGCTGCGGTTCAGGCAGGCGTGAAAACCCTGGACTCCAGCCTCGGCGGCCTTGGCGGATGCCCTTTTGCGCCCAATGCGACAGGCAATATCGCAACGGAGGATCTGGTCAATCTGCTCAACCGGTCAGGTATCAAACATGATCTCGATCTGCGCAAAGCCATAGCCACCAACCACTGGTTCGAAAATATTCTCGGCCGTCCGCTGCCGTCGCTGGTCGCTAGGGCCGATGCCTGAAACCTCCCCGCTATTCAAAGTGCGGTTTGTGACAATATCCGCAAGGCTTTAGACCCTGTTCCAGTCCGATTACGGAGAGGAGTTCAATGGTCGACAGCGAGATAGACGTTCTGGTCATCGGCGCCGGTGCAGCAGGTCTTGCTGCCGCGCTGGCGGCGAAAGAATCCGGTGCCACGGTCCGGCTGATCGAAAAGCAGGACCGGCTGGGCGGGACCGCCGCGATATCCGGGGGCGTGGTCTGGTTGCCCGATCATGAGCAGATGGCCGCGCAAGGCATAGAGGACAGCGCCGCCGAAGCCCTCTCCTATTTCCTGTCGCTCGATCATGGCGAGATGGACGAGGACGTGCTCGGGGCATTTGTCACCGAAGCAGGGCCGATGCTCTCCTTCCTCACCAGTATCGATGCAATCAAGCTGACTATGATGCCGGACTATCCGGATTATTACGAGGATCGTCCCGGTGCGAAAGCAGATGGCGGACGATCACTCGACAATGAACTGTTCGATTTTAATTCGCTCGGCAAATGGAAAGACCGGGTGCTTGAACATGGTCCCTCGCCGAGAATGATGCTGCGCGAAACACCGCTTGGCGGTGGCAGCGGCGTGGTCGAGCCGGAGGAGTTGCAGCGGCGCAATGAAGGAGATTTACGCGGCTGGGGGCAGGCGCTGGTCGGGCGGCTGCTCAAGGCCTGTCTGGAACGCGGCATCGAGCCGGTTCTCGGTTGTGGCGGCTACCGGCTTTGCATCGAAAATGGCCGGATGACCGGGGCCATCGTCGAACGAGGTACCGAGCGGGAAACAATCACTGCGCGAAACGGGGTAATATTGGCCACCGGCGGCTTCGAATGGAATGACGCTTTAAAACACGCCTTTTTGCGCGGGCCGCTCGACGCACCCGCCTCGCCGCCGACCAATCACGGCGATGGCCTGAAAATGGCGATGGCGGCGGGCGCGGGCCTGGGCAATATGACCAGCGCCTGGTGGGTGCCGACCCTCGCGATCCCCGAAGCGCAATGGCAGACCGGCGAGACACGAAACATGCCGGTGCTGATCGAGCGGACCCTGCCGCACGGTATGTTGGTCAACCGCGACGGCAAGAGATTCTGTAACGAAGCGGCGAACTACTCGGCGCTGGCCGGTGCCTTCCATGCTTTCGATCCGGCAAGCTATGACTATCCCAATCTGCCGGCCTATCTGATTTTCGATTCCCAATATCGGGAACGCTATCCGCTAGCCTCCTTCATGCCCGGCAGTCCGCTACCCGACTGGGTGGCAGTGGCAGACAGCTTCGAAGCGCTGGCAGAAAAAATCGGTGTCGATGCAAAGAATCTCCCCGCCACGGTCAACCGCTTCAACGAGCTGGCCAACCAACTGGACGATCAGGATTTCAGTCGTGGCAAGACCGACTATGACCGTTTCTACGGTGACCGTTCCAGAGAAGGCGCGGGAGCGACTCTGGGATCGCTGACCAAGCCGCCGTTCTACGCGGTGGAAATCAGGATGGGCGCACTCGGTACAAATGGTGGCGCGAAAACCAACGCGCAGGCGCAGATACTGGATGTCGATGGCGAGCCGATTGCCGGACTGTTCGGCGCCGGCAACGTGATCAGCGCGCCGACCGGCAGCGTCTATGCCGGAGCAGGCGGCACTTTGGGGCCTGCGCTGACCTTCGGCTATATTGCCGGCCGCGCGGCGGCTAGGCTGGTCAATCAATGAACGAACCATTCAAGGGAACGAGATCATGGGCATATTGGATCAATTCAAACTCGACGGTGAAGTCGCTGTCGTAACAGGTGCCGGCAAGGGAATCGGACGCGCGATCGCGCTGGGTCTGGCCGAAGCGGGCGCCGATGTCGCGGTCGCCGCGCGTTCTGCCGATGATCTGGAAAAGGTTGCCGATGAAATCCGCGCATTGGGTCGCCGCGCGATCGCGGTACCGACCGACGTAACCAGCCGCGCTGCGCTGGAAAATCTCGCCAATCGTGCGGTCGAGGAACTGGGCCGGCTGAGCATCTGGGTCAGCAACGCCGGCGGCTTGCCCGACGGCACACCGCGCTATCTAACGCGCACTCCCGAAGAAAGCTGGGACGCGCAGATTGAGCTCAATCTGAAAAGCGTATGGATGGGGGCCGTGGCTGCGGCGCATCATATGGGCGATGATGGTGGTGCGATTATCAATATTTCCTCGCGCGCAGCCATCGGCGGCCAGGCCAAAAACGGACCCTATGGCGCCTCTAAAGCGGCAGTGAACAGCCTGACCGCGACCCTGTCGCTCGAGCTTGCACCCAAAATCCGGGTGAATGCAGTCGCTCCGGGACCAATTCCGACCGAGAATTTTGACGAATCCATGGGTATCGATTCCGAAGAGAAACGCCAGGCCTTGCTCAAGCAGTTCCAGATTCCGCTGGCCCGCTTCGGCCGGGAAGAGGATATCGCCGCTGCGGTGGTCTATATGGCGTCTCCGGCGTCGAACTGGGTGACCGGCCAATGCCTCTATGTGACGGGCGGCAAATAAATTCCTAGGCCCGCCGGCGCTTCATCCACACCCAGACGCGCCAATAGTGAAAACCGGCCCAGAGATTAAACAGCGCAAGTATCATCAGCGCCTGCTGCAGCGCACTGGCTTCCAGCCCGGTGGCCCCACCGGCGAAAAAGTCGGACAGGCCGCCGACAAAGACCGGCCCAAGACCCAGTCCGATCAGACCGGCCACCATCAGATAGATCGCCACCGCCATCGCCCGGGTCCGGTCGCCGGCCAATGTCTGCACCGCCGCGAAGCTGGGACCGAAGTAGAAGGTCGCGGCAAAGGTCGGGAAACCGAGCAGCATGATCGCGACATTGGCATTGTCCGCATAGATAGCGGCAATCATGCCAGGGGCAGCCAGAACCAGAACCAGTCCGCTGACCAATAGCGGCATGAGCGGATCACGCTTGCCGATAATGTCCCCGACCTTGCCGCCGAACCAGGCACCGAAGCCGCCGGTCAATCCGACCATCACGCCGAGTTTCCAGCCAAGCTCGCCATAGTTCATACCGTGTACGCGCACGAACAGGCTACCGTAGAAGCTGGCCAGACCATAAGAGACAAATTGCACCAGCACGCCGGCAGCAACCAGATGCCAATAAGCCGGTTTCCGTGACAGTTCGAGCAAGGCGCTGCGCAACGTCACCTCACCCGGCACCGGTTGCAGAGCCTTTGCCAGACTGACCTTGCCGCGCGGATCGGGCACAGTGAACCATATAATCAAGGCGATGATGATTCCCGGCAGGCCAGCCAACAAAAATGCTGCCCGCCAGCTGAACATTTCGGTAATATAGCCGCCACCGGCATAAGCAATGAACGCACCAACGGGAACCGCTGCACCCATGATACCGAGCGCGCCGGCACGCCGTTCGGGCGGAAACAGGTCAGCGATCAGGCTGTGCGAAGCCGGTGAGGAACCCGCTTCGCCAATGCCTACCCCGATACGCGCCAGAAACAGCTGCACGAAATTGCCCGCCATTCCACACAGCACCGTCATCAGAGACCATATGGCAATCGCGATGGCGATAATCCGGCTGCGGTTCCAGCGATCCGCCAATGCAGCGAGTGGAATCGCCAATGTCGTGTAAAATACCGCGAAAGACAGACCGGTCATCAGGCCGAGTTGGGTATCACTCAACCCGAGGTCGCGCTTGATCGGTTCGGCGATGATCGAAATCACCTGCCGGTCGAGGAAATTGAGCATGGTGACGACAAACAGGACAGCGAGCGCATAATTTGCACGCCGCCGTGAGGCAGATGCAATATCTGCTTTAATCTCGATGCCCTCGTTGGGGCGGATATCCTCTACCATCGGAAAGATATGGCAGGTTTATTTTGCCCCCGGCACCCTTTGTTTAGCTAGGGCCTGTCGGTCAGATTCTCAGAGCGATTGTCCATCATCAAGGACGATATCCGACCCGGTCATCATCCGCGAAGCGTCGGACGCCAGATAGAGCATCATCGGATCGAGTGATTCGATATCCTGAAGCCGGCGGCGATGGAAACCGGCGATTTGCGCTTCGCCGCCCGGCGTCTGATACCAGTCGCCCTGTATTTCGGTCGGAATATAACCGGGATGGATCGTGTTCACATTCACGCCTTGCCGGACCCATTCGCGCGCGAGATTGCGGCCGAGATGGGCCACGCCCGCCTTGCTGGCGGAATAGGCGCTGTCGCCGTCGCCGGTCAGTCGCGACGTGATCGAACCGATAATCACGATCCTGCCGTTTTCCTTTTTCCGGCTACCCGAGGCAATAAGCCGTTTTGCGCCTTCTCTTGCAACAAGATAGACACCCTTGAAATTGGTATCGAGCAGCATCTGCAAGCGGTCCGCCGCTACGTCTGTGGATCTGCCCGCAGCGGATACGCCCGCATTGGCGATGATCGTATCAACCGTACCGAATGCCGCCTCTGCGGCGTCATAGGCAGCGATGATCGACGCTTCATCCGTGACATCAAGCGGAACCGCCAGCGCTTTACCGCCTGCATCAATAATTTCTTTTGCCAAAGCATCGGTCCGGTCGGTGCGCCGGGCACCCAGCACGACATTCGCACCCGCTGCTGCAAATAATCGGGCGAAGCGCGCACCAAAGCCTGAGGAGGCACCGGCGATCAGGGCGGTGCGGCCTTTGAGGGAAAAGGGAATATTCATGATGTCGTTGCTCCGGCTAAATTAGAGAACAGGCTCTAGACGATCGGCAATTGCTCGGCCAATAGTCAATTGCATAGGAGAAGATAATGATAGACACGTCCATTGATTTTACCGGCAAAACCGTCTGCATAATTGGCGGCTCTAGCGGAATCGGCAATGCCACCGCGCAGGCTTTTCGCGGTTGCGGCGCCGAGGTCCATGTGACCGGAACCCGCGCTAGCGAAGCTGACTATGCTGCGGACGAAGGCTCCGATCTGGAAGGCCTGACCTTTCATCAACTCAATGCCGGAGATGATGCTGCGATCATCGCCTTGCGGCAGAAATTTACCCGGCTGGACGCACTGGTCTGCTCGCAAGGCATGGTGATGTACAAGCGCGCCGAATTTGAACCGGAGAATTTTGCCAAGGTCGTTCAGGTCAATCTCAACAGCCTGATGACTTGTGCCGGGCAATTTTATGATCTGCTCAAACAGACAAAAGGCTCGCTGATCATCATCAGCTCGACCGCCGCCTTCCATGCGACCGTCGGCAATCCGGGCTATAATGCTTCCAAAGCCGGCGCGGTGGGGCTGACTCGTACTTTGGGCAAGGCCTGGGCACCGGACGGCATTCGCGTCAATGGTGTCGCACCCGGCCTGATCGCAACCAAGATGACCAAGGTGACCACCGACAATCCCAAACGCCGGGAAGCGACGATCCGGTCGATCCCGCTCGGTCGCATTGGCGATCCGGATGATATGGCTGGGCTGGTCCTGTTTCTCGCGTCGCCACTGGCCGGTTATACTGTCGGGCAGACAATTATCGCCGATGGCGGCCTGCTGCTGTAGCTCAGGCTGGCGCCGGTTCCGCGTTCACGGCCTTGGCAGCCCACCAGAATAATATCGTCGCCATGCTCAGGCTCACTACCACGGTCGCAATAACCGCATAGCTGAGCGACATGCTGCCATAGGAATCAGCCCAATTGTCGCTCATCAAGCCGATCAGTGCGGGGCCGATGCCATAGCCGAGCAGATTGATCGAAAGGCTGCTGATCGACGAAGCCGTCCCGCGTTCGGTTGGCAAGACCGCCGCCTGTACCATCGAGATCGCCGCGCCTTGCGTGGATACCAGCAGAATATAGCCGCAGATATATAATGCGAGAGTCATTTCGAGACTGGTCGACAACAGGCAGAAGGTCCAGAATGGCAAGGTCAGCAAGACCGCCAGTGCGCAATACCATGGCCGCCATCGCGGATTTTTCTTGGCGAGATAATCAGCGAGATAGCCACCCAAAATCATCCCGGGAACGCCGCCCGCAAACAACACCGCACCAAGATAAACACCGACTTCGCCCTTTGAGACATCAAAGTTCCGGATCAGCGTCGGCGCCAGCCATATGGCAAAGGCAAAGGACGGTATGTTGGTGAAACTATTGGCCAGGACCACCCGCACAAAGATATTGTTCGTCCACAGAGAGCGCATCGTGGTCATGAACGGTTCCTGCTTGTCGGCACCGGATTTCGCGGATTTTTGTCTGAAATAGCGGCCGCGCTGGGGCTCGCGGACGGTCAGATAGAGAATGATCCCTAGCAAGATGCCCGGCAGGCCCAGAATCACAAAGGTCCACCGCCAGCCATAAGCCTCGGCCAGCAATCCCCCGGCGGCATAGCCGAGCACAGGCCCGAGAACAGCTCCGGCAGCATATATGCCCATCGCCCGCGACAATTCATGCGGCGCAAAATAATCGGTGATGATCGACACCGACGGCGGTCCACCGCCAGCCTCCCCGACACCGACACCGAGGCGCGCCAGCAGCAAGGTCCAGAAGCCCAGAGCCGCTCCGCACAGCGCCGACATCAGACTCCACAGGGACAGCGACACGGCGACCATAGTCTTGCGGTTGGTGCGATCTGCCAGGCGACCGGCCGGAACGCCCAATATGAGATAGAAAACGGTGAAAGCCGTCCCCGCAAGCAGGCCGATTTGCGTGTCACTCAGGACAAATTCGGCTTTGATATCCTCGATCAGGATCGACATCACCAGACGGTCGGTGATGTTGAACATGAAGGTCAGCATCAGCATGATCAACACATAGTAACGATACACGCCGCCAGCGACCGGACTGGAATTTTTGTTCATCTGCACCCTCTCCAAAGGATGGCAATGGCCTAGCGCGAAAAAGGGGACAGAGCCAGACAGGCTCTATCCCCTTAAATGATAGGATGTATCGTCATGCTGAACTCGATTCAACACCCAGAGCCACGATCATGAACATTGCTCGTTAACGCTCTGGGTCCCGGATCAAGTCCGGGATGACGGTTTTTTTCGACTAACCCGCGGTCAGGGCAATGTGCCGCCGCATATGATGATCGACGCTGCCGAATTCGCCTTCGATGATCGACAGACGCTTGAAATAGCTGCCGACAGCAAGCTCGTCAGTCATGCCCATGCCGCCGTGGGTCTGGATCGCCGACTGGCCGATGAAACGCCCCGCCTGTCCAATCCGCACCTTCGCTGCCGAAACATTTTTCTTCCGCGTCGCATCGTCTTCATCGAGCTTGATCGTGGCAAGATAGCACATCGAAACCGACTGCTCATATTCCATCAGCATATCAGCCATCCGGTGCTGAAGCACCTGGAACGATCCGATCGGCGTACCGAATTGCTTGCGCTGGCGCGAATAGTCGAGCGTGGTTTCGTTGGTCACCTTCATCGCGCCAACCGCTTCGGCACAGACCGCTGCGGTTGCTTCGTCGACGACTTTCTCGATCAGTGGCAGGCCGTTACCTGCATCACCGATCAAAGCATCACCGGAGACTTTGACATTCTCGAAATAGACTTCCGAAGCGCGGCGGCCATCGACGGTGGCATAGTCACGCGTGCTGACGCCTTGCGCTGCCTTGTCGACGACGAATACCGAGACACCGTCCTTGTCCGTCTGTCCGCCCGATGTGCGCGCAGTCACGACGAAATGCGTCGCCCACGGCGCGCCAATCACGACGGCCTTGTGACCGTTGAGGATATAATCGCCGCCATCGGCCTTTGCCGAGGTTTCCAGATTGGCCAGATCATAACGTCCACGTGGTTCGGCATAGGCAAAGGCAAAGATCATCTCGCCGGAAATAATCCCGCCGATATATTCTTCACGCTGTGCAGAATTGCCGCCATGTTTCAGGAAACCGCCAGCGCAAACGACGCTCGGGATGAACGGCTCGACCGCAAGGCCTTTGCCGAATTCTTCCATGATGATCATCGCTTCGGTAGCACCACCAAAACCGCCATCTTCTTCCGAAAATGGAGCGGCCAGCATGCCGAGCTCGGCCAGCTGTGCCCAAAGCTCCGGCCGCCAGCCGGATTCGCTGGCGATCACATTGCGGCGCGTATCAAAGTCATATTGTTCGCGGATCAGGCGCGAAATTCCGTCGCGCACCATATTTTGTTCGTCGGTAAAATCGAAATCCATATTGGTTCCCCTTTGTCGGTCCGGTTAAAGGCCGAGGATCATTTTGGTGATGATGTTGCGCTGGATCTCGTTGGACCCGCCGTAGATCGACGTCTTGCGCATGTTGAAATAGGTCGGTGCCGCGTGATGGGCATAATCCGGACCAATCGGGAAGTCGTTCGACCCGTCATCCGGGAAACTGCGGAAATCGGGCGCGCCATAATGGCCGACCGCTTCCAGAGTCAGCTCGGTCAGCCGCTGCTGGATTTCCGTACCCTTGACCTTGAGCAAAGAACTCTCCGGTCCCGGTCCCTTGCCAGCCTGTTCGCCTGCCAATGTTCTGAGTTCGGTGATTTCCAGAGCAGAAAGATCGATCTCCAGCTGGCTGATCTTCTGGGCAAAACCCATATCTTCAATCAGCGGTTTGCCATCGAGCATTTCAGCAGCAGCAATTTCCTTGAGCTGTTCGACACCGCGTTTGGAGCGGGCGACACCAGCAATACCGGAGCGTTCGTGCGCCAGCAGGAATTTGGCATAGGTCCAGCCCTGATTCTCCTGACCAATCAAATTGGTCGCAGGGACGCGGACATCGGTCAGCCACACTTCGTTGACTTCATAGCCGCCGTCGATCAGCTTGATCGGGCGAACTTCAATGCCGGGTGTCTTCATGTCGACGAGGATGAAGCTGATGCCCATTTGCGGCTTGGGCGCATCCGGGTCGGTACGGCAGAGGAAGAAACCCCAGTCGGCATGTTGCGCCAATGTGGTCCACGTTTTCTGGCCGTTGAGGATATAATCGTCGCCATCGCGAACCGCAGTGGTTTTCAGCGAGGCCAGATCGGAGCCGGCGCCGGGTTCCGAATAACCCTGACACCACCATACTTCACCCGAGCGGATGCCCGGCAGATGCTGTGCTTTTTGCTCTTCGTTGCCGAATGTGTAGATCACTGGTGCAACCATCGCGACGCCAAACGGCAAAGGCATCACGGTGTTTTTCCGCGCATTTTCTTCGCCCCAGATATAGCGCTGGGTCGGCGTCCAGTCGGTACCGCCATATTCCTTCGGCCAGGCCGGAGTCGACCAGCCCTTTTTGCCCAATATCTTGTGCCAGGCGACCATGTCCTCGGGACTCATGTCATCCTGCACGCCGCGAGTCCCGATATTTTCGGGATAGTTATTTTCAATAAATTCACGCACTTCAGCGCGAAAGGCCTTTTCTTCTTCTGTGAATTCCAGATTCATGGGAATGCTCCTTGGTCAGAATTTGGCTGGACTATAGGGCGAAACCCGCCAAAAACAAGCAATTAACCAAGCAATTAAGGTGACGCTACGGAACCGCCGGATCGGTGCCACCCAGTCTTATCACTCATGCGTGGAAAACTTGTCCTTACGCCGCTTGCCAAATTTCATGCTGCGCTCCAGTCGGGCGCGTAGCGCGGTATAATATGCCTCGAGAAAGATCCGCTCGTCGCCGCTGCCCGGTTCCCAACCGATTTTCTGGCAGATAGACGCGGCGACCTTTTCCAGCGCGTCATTCTGGTCGTTGCGCAGGACATTTTCCAATGTCTGCAATTCATATTCGCCGTAGACTGACAGATCCTCGTCAGAAAATTGATAGCGCGCGGCCACCGGCGCTCCATCGGTCAAAAGCTGCGCTGCCGAAGGCGCGACAATGTCACCGAGATTCTTTTTCACATTCTGGATCACCCAGGTGCCGGCGATCACGTCGCCGCCGCGCAACCGGTCCTTGTTAAACAAGGGAAAGAGGAGAAACATCAGCACCCAGAGGAAACCGGCCCAGGCGGTCAGATCCGACATTGTTCCACTGGCTTCGCCCGAGGTCAGAAACATCAACGGCAGGAACAGTTCGACATCACGCACGATATTGCGGGCGATAACCGCTTCTGCGGTCAGCCGCCCGCCATCTCTCGCTGCCACGCGGATGCCGACGGCTCGCTTCCCCCAGGTTGCGGCGCGATCCCCGAGCTCAAAATAGAGAAAATAGGCGTTGCGGAACAGAAAGACGGAAATGATCCAGAGGACCGCCAATATTTGCAATGGACCGCGCGCGTTTTCGCCATTGCCCTCAATGGTCAGTCCGAACCCCCATAGAATCAGCAAGCCGGCGATCGTAACCACAAGGATCAAACCGAGAATGATCATGATATCGAGCGCAAGCGCGCCGGCTCTTGCGCCCGCCGCGGCAACCGTGACGTTGAGGGACACGCCTTCCGGGGTAACCATGATCCGGTCGAGTTTCGGATTGGCAGATCGCCGAATCCATGGCTCGACAGCTTTGCTCTCGCTCATGCGCCGGGCCTCCGCCGTTCGCGTCCGAAGCCGATGAAATAGAGCAGCCACAGCAGTAACATCCCGCCGCCGACACCAAAGCGGCCAGCGGTATTATTGACCAGTTGCCGGGCAAAGCCTTCCAGCAGGCCGGCGCAGATCAGCATGATGACAACACCGACCATGACGACAGCCGCCCGCTTGCCCGCGTCGCTGGCCGCTTTCAGATGGGACCTTGCCCCCGGAAAGGCGATCGAACGGCCGACATGAATTCCCGCAGCTCCGGCCAGCAATATGGCAAATAGCTCGGTCGTACCGTGAATCGAGAGCCAGCCGATAAAATCAACCGTCAGACCGCGTTGGGCAAAAACCCAGAGCATCGCACCGAGCAATGCCATATTGTGAATGAGCAGCAATATGCTGGGGATGGCGAAAGCAAAACCGAGCGCAAAGGCCAGGATCGCGACCTGCGCATTATTACTGAACAGAAAGGCGGCGAACACGCCCAATCCGTCCGAATCCTCCGTACCGAAAAGCGTTCCGCGCAAGGCTTCCGCGCTCGCACCCGGCACCCGGACTTCGGAAAGACCGCCCGGCACCAGCGCATAGAACCAGTCACTATCGCCCGCGACCAATATATAGCCGATCACCGCGCCGGCGATCATCACCGACAAGGCAATCCATATATCGAGCTGGATTGCCCGGACCGCCCGGCTCCAGCCGCCGCCAAAGAAGCTGCCGAGCCAGCGACGGAAGCTGGTCTGGGTGCCATAGACCAGAAAATAGGAGCGCAGCGCCAGCCCTTCGAGATAGTCGATCAGCCCGGCGTCGAGCGAATTTTCCCGGGCGATGGACAGGCTGGACAACAGCGTCCGGTAAAGCGTCGGCAATGCCAGCACATCGTCATCGGACAGGCGCTTGCTCTTGCCTTTCTCCATTTTGGTGACAATGTCTTCGAGCCGGATCCAGTCCGCTTCCCGCTCCAGCCGGAAACGGTCGCTGCGCAACACCGCTGCGCTCAATGCCTGCTCGGTACTCACAGCGCGCCCCGCCTTTTGATATTGAGATAGGAGTTGATCAGGCGCGTGCCGATATCCTGTTGCGCGCCCTCGATCACATCAATGCCCATGTGCCGCAATCTGGTCAGGACCAGCTTCTTCTGGTCGAGCAGGTTCCGCGCCGTGACCGCTCGCGCGACATCTTCGGCGCTCTCGGGAGCCTTATCGATAATCGCGGTCAGTTCCCGGTCCTCGAGAACCACGAACAGCACCAGATGCTTGTCGATCAGCCGCCCTGCCGCCTCGAGCATCAGATCGGCTGCGGTCGGGTCGGTAAAGTCGGTGAAGATGATGATCAGCGAACGCCGCTGGAGCCGATTCTGCAAGCTCGACAGCGCCAATGTGTAATTGCTCTCCTGATGGCGATAGTCGATGGTCGCCGCTTCCTGCTGGAGCCTGAAGAAATTGCGGCTGCCCGAAAGGAAAGGCGTCGACAATTCCGGTTTGGCGGCAAAGCTGAACAGGCTGGTCCGGTCGCCGGCCTTGAGCGTGATATAAGCGGTCAGCAGCGCCGCCGACACCGCCCGGTCGATGCGCGGCAGGCCGGCAATCGGCTCGCACATCGTCGATCCGCAATCCAGCGCGAAAACAATCTGGTTATTGCGCTCGGTATCATATTCCTTGGCCAGCAACTTGCTGTGCCGCGCCGATCCTTTCCAGTCGATGCTCCGCCGGTCCATGCCCGGCTGATATTCGGCCAGTGCTTCAAATTCGCTGCCTTCACCGCGAATTTTCCGGGCGAGCAGACCGAACAGGGAATCGCGCAGGAACATTTGCACCGAAGGGCTGCGCACGGCCGAAATATTGGGCATCACGGCCACGCTCTGATTGCTCTGCTTCTGGATCTGTCGCCACGCCAGACCAAGCGGCCCGGTCCACCTCAGCCACAGCTTGCCGATGTCTCCGGTTCCCCGTCTGACGGGGATCGTGGTCGCCTGACCGGAAAAACCGTGACTGTCTGCGGTGTTGCGATTCAGGGCAAACGCGACTGTTCCGTCTTCCGCCAGCCGCTGATCCAGTCCGAGATTGCCGAACAGTCTCCGTGGCCCGATCTTTCCGGAGAAATCCGCAGCCAGCCCGAGCGACAGCGGTGCACCGATCTCGGTGCTGCCCGGCACCGTCAAGCGCACCTCGTTCACCTTGGCCGCGACCAGTCCGTCAAGAATGAGCAGGAGCAAAAGCATCGCCGCCCATCCCGCACCGATCGCCCATAGCGACGGGATGATCGCCGCCAGCACGGCAGCAATCGGTGCGCCGAGCGCGATGAGCCAGATGGCCCGTCCGGTCGGGTAGAAATTCAACGAGGGGCTTCCGTCCGTTCGACCAGACCGGTGATAATGCTGTCGACCTGCCGGCCTTCAATCTCGGCTGCCGGGGACAGCATGGTCCGGTGACGGAGCACCGATGGCGCAAGCGCTTTGACATCATCGGGAATGACATAGTCGCGACCGGAAATAGCCGCCCGCGCCCGTGCCGCATTGGCCAGCATGATCGCCGCCCGCGGACTGGCGCCATTTTCCAGTTCGGCGGTTTCACGGGTCGCCCGGATCAGCCGAACAACATAGTCGACTACGTCCTCGACCAGCTTGACCGTCTTTACCGCTTCGGTCGCGGCCGTCAGCGTCGCGCTGTCGGCCTGTGTTTCGATACCGAAGTCCTTTGGCACCGGCGCGCCGATGCGCTCGCCATATTGGGCGACGATCTTCTTTTCTTCCTCGGCGTCAGGATATTCGACAAGCAGCTTGAACAGGAACCGGTCAAGCTGGGCCTCGGGCAGCGGATAGACGCCCTGCTGCTCGATCGGATTCTGGGTGGCGACCACCATGAAGCGCGAACTCAGTCCATGGGTCTCGCCATCGATGGTCACTGACCGTTCCTGCATCGCCTCGAGCATCGCTGCCTGCGTTTTCGGCGGCGTGCGGTTGATTTCGTCGGCGAGTAACAGGTCGCAGAAAATCGGTCCGCGGGTCAGGGTGAAGCTGCTGGTCTGGAAGTTGAACAGATTGGACCCGATAATATCACCGGGCATCAGATCGGGGGTGAACTGGATGCGCCCGAAATCAAGGCCAAGCGTGGCCGCAAAACATTGCGCCAGAAAAGTCTTGGCCGTGCCCGGCGGTCCTTCGAGCAGCACATGGCCGGACGAGAATAGCGCGATCAGCAAATGATCGACAATTTCTTCCTGCCCGATAATCGCCTTGGCTACCTGACCACGGATATTATCCGCTAGCGTCTTGAGTTCGTCGATGTTCATCCGATAAATTCCTTTTTCCAGGCGTGGAGGGCCGCGGCCCCGTCGGCGATTTCTTCTGGTTTGCGGGCACGAACGAGTTGCTGGAACAGGGCGGTGAATCGGTTGCCGTCCCTTTCCCCCAACGCGTCCAGTCTCTGATGGATTTCCTGTTCATCGGCATGCGGGCTGATACCGATGGCTTCGGCCGATTGCGTGCGGATCATTTCGGCATAGGGATCGGTGATCAGATATCCGCGCTGCATCCGGCTGATGAAGGCAGCGCTGTTATTGACCAGCGCGGTCTTGCCAAAATCCAGGCTGCGCTTTTCCATGACCGGCGGTCCGAAGCGGTTGAAGGCCATCCAGGCGGCAGCGAGAGCTGCGGTGATCAGGCAAATGGTGGCGGATAAAAACGGCGGCGCAAAGGCCAGAGTCAGCAGATTTTCCGAACGCCCCAGACCGTTGAACGTGAGGTCGAATGTCACGCCGCCATCGCTGGCTGTGGAAGCCGCCCGGACCAGCGCAAGCGCGTGACGAGCTGTTGATTTGTCTGCCATGCCGGCGTTGTTGAGCAAGTCGGCATCGGCGACGATCAGCACCGGATAGAAGGATTCATCTATTTCGTCTTCGTCGGTAATGCGCGATTCATCAAGCCGGTCCAGCTGCGCATAGACACCGCCATCATCGACATAGGCGACCAGCGCACTCCCTGACGACGGCCCCCGCACGATTGCGCGAATGGAATCGCCCTTGATGGTGACTGGCATTTCCGGTGTTTTCACGCGCGCGCCAACGGCCGAAGCCAATGCTTTTCCCGGACGCGCCGTCTCATCGACGGTGATGCTAACCTCCGCCAGGTCCTTCAGCATTGCCTCTCCCGGGTCCCCGCCCCACAGGTCTCCGCGTGCAACCCAGCCTTTCTCTAGCTTCGGGTTTTGGAACACCTGCCATTTCGGTAAGATTATCATCGTCGGCCCGACATAGGAACGCTGCTGAACGACCGCATCAATGTCTTGGGTGGGTGTAAACGGTCCCGGCGTCAGAATCAGCAGACCCTCATTGTCCATGCCCGCCGGAGACCGCGAATATTGCACCGGAACGCCGGTTTTCTCGAGCAGATTGGCAAAGGCCTTATATCCGATAATGCTGTTGGATGCGCCGTGGGCATCGCCGTTTTTGCCCGAGGCCAGAGGGTCACCCATACCCAGCCCATAAAGCAGCGCGACAAACGCCGCGAAACCGACTGCGAACATGATCGCGATCGTGGTTCGCTGAAATGGATTGGCCTGAACGCTCATCCTTTTCCTGCGCTCCGCCAGCTTTCCTTGAGCGCAAAACCGGCATAGGCATCGCGCGATACCTGCCATCCGCTCTCGTCAATCGGCAGAGCCGCAAATATGCCGCGCTCGACCTGACCGACGATCACCGCAAACATCTCCCGTGCGGTTTCGGGCAAACTGTCAAATCGCTCGATTTCCCGTGACGTGTTCGACGGACGCAGCAAATCCGGCCGGCGCTTTTCAATATCGGCAATGCTGTGATGGAGCAGCAAGTGGACCGCCTGGTCAAACTGGCCGTCTGCGGCCAGCGCCTCGGCTTGCGCGAGCAGCTCCCGCGCTGCTGCCGGTTGCGGTTGCCAGACGTCCTCCGGCGGGCGTTTCCGGCCGCGCCATTGCTCGACATAAGGCGCAAGGATTATCCAGAGCAAAGTCAGCACGCCCACGGCAAGCATAACCAGCAACAGGATACGCAATATCGGCCAGGCCGCCGCGACCATTTCGAACAGGGGTCTGAGCAAGTCACCAAGCCAGTCGAGAAAATCCCGCCACCATTGCGGAATTTCCGGTGGCCGGGGTGCCGGGCTGGGCGTAAATTGAATCGTAGCATCGGCGCGCACGTCATCCCACGCACCATCAAAAGAAGCGCCTACTTCATTTCCCTTGTCTTGCGCTGCTTTTACCACCGCCAAAGTGTCGCAGAATCCCGATGATCGGGCAAGAGCGAAGATCGTTGTTTTGTAGAGCTTTACCTTCTGCGCAATTTGTGACAACTTAATCAGGCACAGAAAATTTGGGGGGATTTGAGATGGCAGACACAGCACAGCATCTGGATATTGGGCGAGTACTCAACAATACTTTCGGCGTGATCAAACGCAATCCGTTGATGTTTCTCGGTCTCTCATTCCTGATGGTCGCTCTGCCACAGGCGCTTATCCAGATGGCGACCGGCGCATCGGCAGCCGGCGTCGACGCGGAAGCAATGATGACGATGTTCAGTTCCCCGTCGATGATTGCAACAGCATTCGGAGGCTGGCTGCTGTTCATCATATTGTCGATTTTGCTGCAGGCCACCTTCATCATCGCCACGGTCAAGGACCTCAACGGACAGACAGTCAGCCTCGGCGAATGTGTGGGTCAGGCAATCGGCAAAATATTGCCTCTGATCGGTCTGGGGATATTGATGACATTGGGTATAATGCTGGGCCTGATATTGTTCGTCATCCCCGGCATGATATTGGCGCTGATGTGGATTGTGGCCTCACCGGTCATGATGGCCGAAGACAAGGGAATCATCGATTCTCTGAAGCGGAGCGCGGAACTGACCAAAGGATCGAAGCGCTGGATATTGCTTTTGTTCGTGGTTTATATCGTTATCGCGACGGTTCTGGGTCTTTTCATGATACCCTTTGCCTTTGCCGGCACCGTCGGAGTCACGCTCATCGGTCTGGTCATCAACACACTGACCGGCGCGATACAGGGAACCGGAATTGCCGCAGTCTATGTTGATCTTCGCATCGCGAAAGAGGGCGGAAATACGGACGCACTGGCAGACGTGTTTGCCTGAAGCAAACCGAGCGGCTCGTACCGGCCAACAGATTGATTGGCATATAGGGCTTGTTCGCCTATAAGTTGCATATTGCCATTCAATCATCCGGGTGAAACTCTCATGATCAAGCTGAACGTCAACGGTCAGGCCAAAGAGGTCGATGCCGACCCGGCGACGCCGATATTGTGGGTCATCCGCGAGAATCTGAAAATGCCCGGCACCAAATTCGGTTGCGGCATTGCCCAGTGCGGTGCCTGCACCGTCCATCTCGATGGCAAGCCGATCCGCAGCTGCTCGACACCGCTTTCCGCCGCCGAAGGCAAGAGCGTTGCAACCATCGAAGGCATTGCCGGCGAAGACGGCACATTGCACAAGGTCCAGCAGGCCTGGATCGAAGCGCAGGTTCCCCAATGCGGCTATTGTCAATCCGGCCAGATCATGTCGGCCACTGCGCTGTTGGAGAAGAATCCCCAGCCGACCGACGAACAGATCGACGCCGCAATGGCTGGCAATGTCTGCCGCTGCGGGATGTATGGCCGGATTCGCAAGGCGATCAAGGCTGCCGCGGGCATCGAACAACCCGCGAAAGTGGAGGCTTAGATCATGGGCAAATGGTCAAGACGCGCATTCATCGGCGCCGGTGTGGTAGCCGGTGGTGCTCTGGTTGTCGGTGTTGCCGTCCGTCAGGGCAATCCTATCGACAAGCTGGGTCCGCTAATCACCAATGGCGAGAATGAGCAGTTGCTCAACGCCTGGGTCAAGGTTGATGCCGACAATATCGTCACCGCCGTCATCCCGCATGTCGAAATGGGTCAGGGTGTCTATACCGCGCTGGCCCAGATGCTGGCGGACGAGATGGATGCCGACTGGAACAAGGTGCAGATTCTCGAAGCGCCTGCCGACAAGCAATATGTATCCGATTCCATCGGTCGCGATTTTCTGTTTCCCGATCTCGAAGTCCCGGCGCTGTTCGAACCGACGGTCGCGGGCGGCATATTGGAACTGGCGCAGGCAATGGGTCTGCAATTCACCGGCGGCAGTTACTCGGTGCGCGCCACCGGCCAGCGTGCGATGCGCACCGCCGGCGCTGCTGCCCGCGAGATGCTGGTGGCGGCAGCAGCGAGCGAATGGCAAGTCCCGACGAGCGAAATCACAACGGCAGACAGCATGCTCATCCATGCCAAAAGCGGCAAGTCCGAACCGTTCGCGAAATTCGCTCTCGCCGCAGCAGAGCAAAGCCTGCCCGCCAAGCCCAAGCTCAAGTCACCGGAAAATTACAAGATCATGGGCCAGCCAAAGGCCCGCCACGATATTCCGGCAAAGGTCGATGGCAGTGCGGTTTTCGGTATTGATGCCGATGTCCCGGGGATGAAATATGCAGCGGTCAAGGCCCCTCCGGTCATCGGCGCCGCGGTTGAATCGATGGATGCTAGCACCGCCAAGACCATGCCCGGCGTGCTGCAGATTCTCAACATGGGGGATTTTGTCGCCGTGGTTGCCGATGGCTATTGGCAGGCCCAACAGGCGCTGGGCACCATCAACGCCCAATATAGCAAAACCGAAGGTGACAGCCTCGATCACGACGCTATCTTCGCCCGTTACGCGAGCTCTCTGGACGAAGCCGGTGAAGACGGCGGCGATATGCAAACTGAAGCGGGTGATGTCGCCAAGAGCTTCGCCGGTGCAGCGACCAAGGTCGAAGCCGAATATAAAGTGCCTTTCCTCGCTCATGCGACGATGGAGCCGATGAACTGCACCGCTTGGGTCCGCGATGGCAAATGCGATGTGTGGTCGGGCCATCAGGCTCCGGTCAATGCACGCCAGGCAGCGGCCGATGCCGCTGGGCTCGCGTTCGAGGATGTGACTTATCACAACGCCTATCTCGGCGGCGGCTTTGGTCGCCGTTCGACAAGCGACTATATCACCATGGCGACGCGGATCGCCAGCGCGACCGGCTATCCGGTCAAGATGATCTGGTCGCGGGAAGAGGACACGGCGCAGGACCATTATCGTCCGTCGGCGACCAGTCGCTTTCGCGGCGGGCTCGACAAGGATGGCAAGGCAGTCAGTTGGGACAATATCCACACCCACCTGTTTGATCCCGCAGACGCGCCCACCATACCCCATTACAACATCGCCAGTCACAAGATTCGCAAGGTCGACGTGCCGATGCATCTCCGCTTCGGCCCCTGGCGTTCGGTCGACCACAGCCAGCACGGCTTTTTCATCGAATCCTTTGTCGATGAAATGGCCCATGCCGCCGGCAAGGATGGTTATGCTTTCCGCCGCGAATTGCTGGCAGAATCTCCGCGTCATTTGAAAGTGCTCGATACCGCCGCGAAAATGTCGGGCTGGGGCAGCGCGCTACCGGAAAAACATGGTCGGGGAATCGCCTTTGTCCCGTCCTTCGGGTCGATTGTCGCACAGGTTGCCGAAGTCGACATGAGCGGACCCAAGCCGAAGGTGACAAAAGTCTATGTCGCCGCGGATCCCGGATTTGTCATCAACCCCGACGGCTTTACTGCACAGATGGAAAGCGCGATTGTCTATGGCCTGACCGCAGCGCTTTATGGCGATATCACGCTCAAGGACGGCGCGGTCCAGCAAAGCAATTTCCACGACTATCCAATGCTGCGGATCGACGAGATGCCAGAGGTCGAAGTGGCACTGATCAACGGCGATCACGAGCGTCTGGGCGGTGGTGGTGAACCCGGCCTGCCGCCCATTGCTCCTGCCGTCACAAACGCGATATTTGCCGCCACCGGTAAGCGAATTCGTGAACTGCCCTTGTCCAAACACAGCTTTGCCTGATCGGAATCTAGACATGACCACAGTGCGAAACCTTGCCTGTCTTTCCGTTTTTCTACTCGCCGCCTGTGGCGCCGATCCGGCGCCGGGACCGGTGGAGCAAATCATCGTTCGCGACCCCGGAGCGGCACCAGCCGTCGCCGTTGCCGCCGCAGAGACCAATGCGGACGCTCCAGCCAGCGCGCTGCTCGCCGACGGAAAAGCTGCCTTCGCCAGTTGCTCCGCCTGCCACAGTCTGGAACAGGGCGCGCCCAATGGGGCTGGTCCCAATCTGTTCGGGATTATCGGCAGCGCAGCCGGGAAAGTTGCCGGATTTTCCTATTCCGATGCCATGAAAACCTCGGGCGTCACCTGGACAGCGGCTGAACTCGAAAGCTTCATCGCCGATCCAGCCGCAAAAATTCCCGGCACGACGATGGTCGCGGGCGCGATTGCGGATCCGGCGAAAAGACAGGCGGTCATCGCCTATCTCGAAAGCGCCACCGCCAATTGAGTAAAGATCCCGGCATCATGCTGGCGCTGCTCGCTGCCGGACAGTCCCGCAGATTTGGTGATCAGGACAAGCTGGCCGCATTGCTCGGCGAGAATATGCTCGGCCTGCACGCGGCGGAAACCGGAACGGGCCTGCCCTTCGCGCACAAGCTGGTGATCGGTTCGCCAGACCATCGCTGCGCGAAACAATGGCGCGGACTGGGTTATCAGATCATTGCCAATGAAGACGCGGCCCTGGGCCAGGCAACCTCTGTCCGGCTGGCCGCGTCTCATGCCATCGACACCGGCGCAGCAGCGCTGTGCATCATGCTGGCCGACATGCCGTTCGTCACGCGCGACCATCTCGTCAAGTTGATCGAGGCCTTCGATAAATCGGGTCGTACAAGCACGGTCGCCTCCTCCCGCAGCGGGCAGGCGATGCCGCCAGCGATTTTCCCGTCCGGCGCGCTGAAAAGGCTAATGGAACTGGAAGGGGATGCAGGCGCTCGCAGGCTACTGACGGATGCCCGTCTGGTGGCGGGCGATGATCACATGCTCATGGATATTGATACCGAAGAAGACCTGGCTGAGGCGAATCTGATATTTGATAAAATCGGCTAGTTATTCGCCGAAAAGCACAGCGGGCTCGGCAAGAAAGACATCCTCTCTCGCCTCCAGTCCTTCTAAGATCTTATATTTATGCGCCGCCCCAAACAGGATCAGAACACGTTTTTCCTGCCCCTTCACCCGATCCAGTGCGTTGTTGATATTGGCCAGATGCGCCGCGTTGATCGCGCGCCAGCCGCCGGACCCGAGGTCGTCGCCGAACAGACGCTCGTAAGTCTTCTGACGTGCTTTGACCGCTGCATCATAAGCGCCGGAATGAATGAAAGCGGGGTCATCCGAGCGACCCGCCAAGGCTTTGCCATATTGCTGGATAGCCGCCTGATATTCTGACCAGTCCTCTGCCCGCCCCGGGTCCGCTGCCAGCCGCTTTTCCACCGCGCTCCGTTCGGCGGCAATTTCTGCTGTCCAGGCGGCGACCGGAATCATCTCGAAGCCCAAATCCTTGCGCAGCGGAAAAACGACATCGGTCAGTTCGGGAAAATTGTCGGCCCGGCTTTCCCGGACCTCGCCAAATTGGTCGAAATTTGCCGAGGCTATGCCAAAACGATCTGGCGGCAGTTCCACCATGACAATATCGGGGTCAAATTTGACAATCGCCTGTCGCAGCACGTCCAGCGAATAATCCTCGCTGCTGCGATGCTGGCCGTGAAGAGCACCGACCACGGTAATGATGGCTGCACCTTCGGGCGGGGATGCAAGTGGCTGGGGACCGCAGCCGGTCAAACCGAGCAATAGAACTGAGAGGCAGGCCGCAAGAGCCTTCATTCGCGATCCAGTCTCCGACCCAGTTTCACAAAGAAGATGATCAGGAAGGGAACCAGCAGAAAGGACAACACCACCTTGGCCGACCCTTGGCCGAGCAACAATTGTCCGATTGGCCGTTCGCCGTAAAAGGCGATGGTGATGAAAATGAGCGTATCGACAATCTGCGACAGGGCGCTGGCAATGGCGGCGCGCAAGGCGAGCATCGCGCCCTTCATATTGGCGAGGCGGGAGAAGATATAGACGTTGAGGAACTGCGACACGCCATAAGCGATGATTCCGGCGAACATCAGCCTCGCGCCTTGTGACAATATGATCGGAAAAGCTTCTTTCGCCGGTTCATACATCCCTGGATCGGTCGGCAGCGCCAATACGATCTGGATCAGAATGATCGCGGTGATCAGCGGAATGAAGCCAAAACGGACCAGCCGGTTGGCGACATCCCGGCCATGCAATTCGGCGACCGAACTCGACAATACCACCAGCAAAAGAAACGGAAAGATCCCGGATTCGACCGCCAGCGGCCCGAGCGCTACCTGCTTTGCGCCCAATATTCCGGCGATGCAGGTCATCCCGCCATAGAGGACCGCGAACACAAACAGGGAGCGCGGGATGAGGTTGGTTTTTGAAGTTTCGTTCATCGCGATTGCCTAGCGTGATCGGCCGCGAAAAAAAAGAAATAGTCACAAGTGTGATTTTTTCTATAGGGAAAAGAATATTGAACACAGCAGATCGCGGCCCCTTGTGTCGCGCGATCGGGGGATAGTTTGCAGAGACTGGCAGTTTATTGCGGTGCCAATGCCGGGCAGGACCCGGCCTATGCCGAAACGACAATATTGCTCGGCAAGGCCATGGCAGCGCGCCATGTCGATCTGGTCTATGGCGGTGGCCGGCTCGGTCTGATGGGAATCATCGCTGACACCGTGCTCGCCGAAGGTGGCCGGGTTCATGGCGTCATTCCCGAGATGCTGAAAGATCTGGAAGTCGCGCATCAGGGCGTCACCGAGCTGCACATCGTCCAGAATATGCACGAGCGCAAAGCCAAAATGACCGATCTGACCGACGCCTTTGTCGCCTTGCCGGGCGGTGTCGGCACGATGGACGAATTGTTCGAGGCCTGGAGCTGGAACGCGCTCGGCTATCATAACAAGCCCTTCGCCATATTGAATATCGCCGGCTACTGGGATTCGCTGATCGATTTTCTCGATAAAATGTCGGAACAGGGTTTTGTGTCCGCCGAACGGCGCAAACATCTGATCATCTCCGACAATATCGACGACTGCCTGGACCGCTTGGCTGCCGCCTGCAACACCGAAACCGGCAGTTTCACCTGGTGAGCCATATCCGACACGAAATATTGACTGGAAGAGTCCGATGATACCGTTCCTGACAAGCATGGCCGGTATGGCATTGATCCTGCTGATCGCCTTCGGCCTTTCGACCGGGCGGAAAAATATCCGCTTCCGCGTGGTCGGAGCCGCCTTTGCGCTGCAGGCCGGAATAGCCGTCATCGTGCTTTATATACCAGCCGGGAAAAGGATCATCGAAGCCATGGCTTTCGGCGTTTCCAACCTGCTGGGCTATGCATCGGCGGGCACCAATTTCATCTTCGGCCCGCTCGCCGATCCGTCGATTGGCGGCAACAGTTTTGCTATCGCCGCGCTGCCGGTCATCATCTTCTTCTCGGCGCTGATTTCGATCCTCTATTATCTCGGGGTGATGCAATTCATCATCAAATGGGTAGGCGGCGGCATCCAGAAGGTCACCGGCATCTCCAAGGTCGAATCGCTTTGTGCGGCGGCGAATATCTTCGTCGGCCAGTCCGAATCGCCGCTGGTCATCCGCCCC
>TARA_R110000850_G_scaffold276652_1_pt1 | contig 58183 bp, 57 predicted proteins | sample TARA_R110000850 | Tara Oceans TARA_R110000850 (sample SAMEA4397586) | marine metagenome | biome: Polar Biome; feature: [SRF] surface water layer (ENVO:00010504); material: water (ENVO:00002006), including particulate matter (ENVO:01000060) such as... | depth 5 m
ATAAATTTATCCTGTTTTGAAAATTTTATTAGACTTTGTTGATAACGCGCCTAAAACAAATAGATAAAAGACCTAAACTTCGTCTTTTAGCCCCGATAGGAATGGCATCCTTTTCTTTTTTAACCAAAAAAGAAAAGATAGAATGGATAGCGGGAACCAAACAACTATAAACATAGACTGAAGTGTTGCTCCTAATAAAAAAGACTTCTACCTATATATAAGGTATATTTTATTTAAAAATGTATACCTATATATATTGTATGTGTTTAGTGTTTGTTTTATATTTGCAACTTATTAAAAATAAACAATGATACAAATTACTTTACCTGACGGGTCAATTAAGGAGATGGCAAAAGGCTCTACTCCTATGGATGTTGCAATGAGCATAAGTGAAGGTTTGGCTAGAAATGTTATTTCGGCTTCCTTTAATGACACAACTGTTGAAACAACAACCGAATTAACCACCGATGGTTCATTAATATTATTTACTTGGAACAACGATGAAGGTAAGAAAGCGTTTTGGCATTCTACTTCTCATGTAATGGCTCAAGCTATTGAAGAAAAATTTCCAAATGCAAAATTAACATTAGGTCCTGCAATTGATAATGGGTTTTATTATGATGTAGATTTTGGGGATGAAAAATTTACAGATGCAGATTTTAAAGGAATTGAAGATAGAGTTCTAGAAATTTCTAGAGAGAAGCATGAATTTAAACTTCGTTCGGTTTCAAAAGCTGAAGCATTGAATGTATATAAAGACAATGAATATAAAACAGAATTAATTTCGAATCTTGAAGACGGAACGATTACTTTTTGTGATCATTCTAACTTTTTTGATTTGTGTCGTGGTGGACATATTCCGAATACAGGAATTATAAAAGCTATGAAAATACTTTCTGTTGCTGGTGCTTATTGGAGAGGAAATGAAAAGAACAAGCAGTTAACTAGAGTTTATGGAATTTCTTTTCCTAAACAAAAGGACTTAACTGAATACTTACATTTACTTGAAGAAGCTAAAAAACGTGACCATAGAAAACTAGGTAAAGAGTTAGACTTATTTCATTTTTCACAAAGAGTTGGGCAAGGATTACCATTATGGTTACCAAAAGGTGCTGCTTTACGTGATAGATTAGAACAGTTTTTAAAGAAAGCTCAGAAAAAAGCCGGATACGAACAAGTAATAACTCCGCATATTGGACAAAAGGAACTTTATGTTACTTCTGGACATTATGCTAAATATGGTGCAGATAGTTTTCAACCTATAAATACACCTGCAGAAGGAGAAGAGTTCTTATTGAAACCAATGAACTGTCCTCATCACTGTGAAATCTTTAATGCTAGACCTTGGTCTTATAAGGATTTACCAAAGCGTTATGCTGAATTTGGAACCGTATATAGATATGAGCAAAGTGGAGAATTACATGGTTTAACTCGCGTAAGAGGTTTTACTCAAGATGATGCGCATATATTTTGTACGCCAGATCAACTAGACGAAGAGTTTAAAAAAGTAATAGATTTAGTATTGTATGTTTTTGGTTCATTAGGGTTTGAAAACTTTACAGCACAAATATCATTACGTGATAAAGAAAATAGAGATAAATATATAGGTAGCGATGAAAATTGGGAAAAAGCAGAAAATGCTATTATCAATGCTGCAAAAGATAAAAATCTAAATACGACTATTGAATATGGTGAAGCGGCTTTCTATGGCCCTAAATTGGATTTCATGGTAAAAGATGCCTTAGGTAGAAGTTGGCAACTTGGAACAATTCAGGTTGACTATAATTTACCGGAGCGTTTTGACCTTACATATAAAGGAAGTGATAACGAATTACATCGACCTGTAATGATTCACAGAGCACCTTTTGGTTCGATGGAACGCTTTATTGCAATTTTAATTGAACATACAGGAGGAAATTTCCCACTTTGGTTGATGCCAGAACAGGCTATTATACTGTCTTTGAGTGAGAAATATGAAAATTATGCGAAAAAAGTTTCAGAATTGCTAGAAAATCACGAAATTCGCACCCTCGTAGACAACCGAAACGAGACAATTGGTAAGAAAATTAGAGATGCTGAAGGACAAAAATATCCGTTCATGCTAATCATAGGTGAGGAAGAAGAGAAAAACGGTACGGTTTCTGTAAGAAGACATGGTCAAGATGGAAAAGGTAATATTACCGTTTCAATTGACGATTTTGCATCACTTGTTAACGAGGAAGTGCAAAAAACATTAAAAACATTTGAAGTTTAACTAAATATTTATAGCCATAGCAATAAGAAACAATAGAGGTTACCAGCCTCGAGTAGAAAAAAAAGATGCCCACAGAATAAATAACTTTATTCGTGTACCTGAAGTACGTCTTGTGGGAGACAATAGTGAACCTAAAATTTACAAAACTTCTGAAGCTATGAAAATGGCAGAAGAGCAGGAACTTGATTTGGTAGAAATTTCTCCAAATGCAGAACCACCCGTTTGTAAAATAATGGATTACAAAAAATTTCTTTACATGCAAAAAAAGCGTGAAAAAGAAATGAAGGCAAAGTCATCTCAAGTAACTGTTAAAGAAATCCGTTTTGGACCTCAAACAGATGAACATGATTATGAATTCAAAAGAAAGAATGCTGAGAAATTCTTAAAAGAAGGTGCAAAATTAAAAGCTTTTGTTTTCTTTAAAGGACGATCAATCATTTATAAAGAGCAAGGACAAATATTATTATTACGTTTGGCTCAAGATCTTGAAGAATTTGGTAAAGTAGAACAAATGCCAATTCTTGAAGGAAAACGTATGATTATGTTTATTGCTTCTAAAAAGAAGAAATAAAAGAGCTTATACAAATAAGCCTATAAAATGATAAGATGCTGAAATAATTTCAGCATAAAGATAGTAAGTAAGATAAATATTAAATAAGGAAGAAATGCCTAAAATGAAAACAAAATCTAGTGCTAAGAAACGATTCAAAGTTACTGGTACTGGAAAGATCAAGAGAAAGCACGCTTTTAAAAGTCACATTTTGACTAAAAAATCTAAAAAGCGTAAATTAGCTTTAACTCACTCTGCTTTAGTTCATAAAACAGATGAGAAAAGCATTAAACAACAATTAAGAATTATATAATTCAGTAATTAGTGATTAGTGATTAGTAGTCAGTTTAGACTGAACACTAAAAACTGAACACTGAACACTTTTGAAGTTTAGGTTAAAACAATTCAATAACCCTGTATTAGAGCAACTAAGTACTTTGAAAAAATAAGACGCCTACTACAAAACACATTTAAAATTATGCCAAGATCAGTAAATTCAGTTGCTAAAAGAGCACGTAGAAAAAGAGTATTAAAACAAGCCAAAGGTTACTTTGGAAGACGTAAAAACGTTTGGACAGTAGCGAAAAACGCAGTAGAGAAAGCATTAACTTATGCTTACCGCGATAGAAAAGTAAACAAAAGAAACTTCCGTTCATTATGGATCATGCGTATTAACGCAGGAGCTCGTTTACACGGAATGAGTTATTCTCAGTTTATGGGGAAAGTAAAAGCTAACAACATCGAATTGAACCGTAAAGTTCTTGCAGATTTAGCTATGAACCACCCAGAAGCTTTTGGAGCTGTTGTAAATAAAATTAAATAAAACGTCTAACCGTTTATCTTACTTATAAATTAAATCCCAATCGAAAGGTTGGGATTTTTTTATTTATTAGCTTTATCTTTACCAAAAACAAATACTATTTTGAATACAACTCCAGAAAAAAAGGGCTTTCACCCAAGAAACAAACATAATGTTGCTTACGATTTTGAAAAATTAATTAGCACTACTCCAACTTTAAAAGAATTTGTTGCTATCAATAAGTTCGGAAATGAAAGTATCGATTTTTCAAATCCAAAAGCTGTAAAAACTTTAAATGCTGCTCTATTAAAAGCTTATTACAATATAGAATATTGGGATATTCCTGAAGGTTTTCTTTGTCCACCAATTCCAGGAAGAGCTGAATACATTCATCATATAGCAGATGTATTGAGCCAAGTTTATGGAGAAATTCCAACAGGAAAAAAAATCAAAGTTTTAGATATAGGAATTGGTTCTAATTGTATTTATCCAATAATCGGAATTAATGAATATGGTTGGCAATTTGTAGGTTCTGAAATTGATGGTCAAGCCATAAAATGGGCTGATAAAATTGTAAAATCAAATTCAGGTTTAAAAGATTTAGTAGAACTTAGAATGCAATCTTCAAAGCGAAATATATTCAAAGGCATTATTAATGAAGGTGAAATTTTCGATATGACTTTATGTAATCCTCCTTTTCACAGTTCAAAAGAAGAAGCTACAAAAGGTACGATTCGAAAAGTAAAAAATTTAAAGAATGAAATCACAGCAAAACCAACCTTAAATTTTGGTGGTGTGAATAATGAATTATGGTGTGAAGGTGGAGAAATCGCTTTTATAACTAACATGATTTATGAAAGTGTACATTTCAAAACACAGTCTTTATGGTTTTCAACATTAGTTTCTAAGAAAGAAAATCTAAAATCAATTTACAAATTACTTAAAAAAGTGGGAACAGTTGATGTAAAAACTATTGATTTGAGTCAAGGAAATAAAACAAGTCGCTTGGTTTTTTGGAGTTTTAAGGATTTGAAGGTAATTAAATAGTTTATTATTTCATTTTAATTACTTTACAAATTAATTATTATCTTTGATTTATAAATCTTTCATTATGAGTTCTGAAACAACATTATCCAATAAAAAAATAGAATTAATTCAATGGTTATCTACCATTGATGATGTTTCTATTTTGAATAAAATTATGGATTTAAGAAAAAAAGAGAGCAAAGATTGGTGGGATTCTATTTCTGAAAATGAAAAAAAATCTATAGAATGTGGTTTAAAAGATGTTGAAGAAGGAAAACTAAACAATCATTCTCAAGCTAGAAAGCTTTATGAAAAGTGGTTATAGAATTCTTTGGACAGACAATTCTTTAAAAGAATTAGAAGAAATTATTACTTTCTTAGAAGAAAATTGGACTGATAAAGAATTGCAAAAACTAGCAAGTTCTATTGAAAAAACATTAAATCTTATTTCTCAAAATCCCTATTTGTTTCAATCATCTGATTTCAAACCTGAAATCAGAAGAGCTGTTATTCTTTCATTAAATTCTATGTATTACAGAGTTTTAGTCAATGATATTGAAATACTATCTTTCTTTTTCAACAAGCAAAATCCTGAAAAGAAGAACTTAAAATAAGAATAATCCAAAATCAGCTCTAATGAAAAAAATTCACTTAATTATATTATTTCTGATTGCAAGTAATTGTCTTTCTCAAATTAAGTCTGGAAAGGAATTAGCTGAAAAATTAAAAGGAAGGACATTCACAATTGATAGACTTGTAAATTACGCTAATATAAATATTAAAGATGATTATGAAAAAGCAAAATTTTTTTATTATTGGATTGGCCTAAATGTAAACTATGATTTTGAATTACTAAACAAAATGAAAACGATAGATTATAATTATGAAAAAGATTACTCATATAACCTATCAGCAGAATCAGTTTTTACAAAAAGACAGGCTATTTGTTTGGGGTATTCTGTTTTATTTAAACATTTTATGGACAGAGCAGACATCTATTGTTATACTATTCATGGTCACATCAGAGACGAAAGAAATAATTATTTAGACATAAATAAAGACTCTGACTTTAGCCACGCTTGGAATGTTATTGAAATAAATGATGAATGGAAAATAGTCGATACAACTTGGGGGAATTCTGGTAACACTGATAATCTAGATATTTCAGACTATTATTTTGATATTGATCCAAAAAGAGCAATAATTACACATTTTCCAGAAAAACCAGAATGGCAATTATTAGAAAAAAAAGTAACTTTAGAAGAATTTAATAAATCAATTTACATAAATGCAGAATGGTTTAAACTAGGGTTTGAAGAATCACCTAAAGTTTTACAAGATGATAATTATTATTATTTTACGTATAAATCAAACTTAAAAAGCATTAAGGCTAATTTAAAGTTTAGCTACGACAATGTACTTTTTGATAACATTCCAAATTCAATATTTTTAATTCAAGATGGTATTGACTATATAAAATTTGAAAAAAAATCTATCAAAATTAATACATTTATAAAAGTCAATATTACAATATTTGATTCCGATGGTTCATATTTAGAATACAAAGATGTTATAAATTTTAAAATAAAATAATGAATCCTGAAAAAACAAACCTAACAAAACACTGTGAACTATTTTTAAATCACAATGTTAGTTTTAATAACGGAATCTTTTGCATTCTAACAAATGAGAAACCAAATTTTGACAAAAAGTGTAATAAAATTAAGTTTAGTAAGAATCTTAAAGCTAAAGTTATTGAAATAAATATTGAATTTAAAAAAATAAAGATTGAGAAAAAATTAGTTTATATTTATTTTACAGTATTCTTACTTTTAGCTATTTGTGTATTTTTAGGCACCTTTTTTTTCTACGAATATATTTCTGAAGTATTAAAAATAAATATAGGAAAGTCAACTGTATTTTTAATAGGATCAACAACCGTATTTATTAGTATCGGGATTGTTTTATTAAGTTATGCTTTTGGAATGTTAAACAGACATTTATTAGACAAAAAAAGTAATTTGAAAATTAAAAAAGAATTAGATTCAATTTTAGAACTATATGATATAAAGTACGAAATTAATATTGAAATAAAAGATAGAATTCTTAAACCGAGTCAAGTGAAGACAGATTTAAAAATCATCAAAAACTAAAATCACACAAAAACCTCTTCCTTTTCCCCATCAAAACTAGCAAAAACCATACTTGGATGTGAGTCTTTATGAAAAATATTTCCTTTATAGTCAATTGCAATTGCACCTGCAAAACCATCATAAGGCTTTAATTCTTCAAATGTTTTTTCAAAAGCTTGTTCTAATGTAAATCCATCAGTAACTCGAGTTACAATTTTTGCTGCTGTTGCATTACTTGTAATATCTTCGCCAACACCTGTTAGACTTACACCACAGTAAGCATTTGCATAATTTCCTGCGACAGTTGCCGAATCAGAAACTCTTCCTACAATTTCGAAACCTTTTCCACCAGTAGAAGTGGCTACTGCAATGTTTCCGTTTTTATCAAAAGCTACACAACCAACTGTTCCTTGACCGTTTGATTTTACTTTTGCTTCATATTCAGCTTTTCGTTGTGGAATTTCAGTAGAGAATTTTTCAAAACCATGATTTCTTGCAAATTGAGTTGCACCTTCACCACTTAAAACTCTATCATCAACATTTAATAAAATTTGAGTAACCTGAATCGGATTTTTAACTTCTTCAATATTAATAACACCACTAAATTTATTAGTCACACCATCCATTAAAGAAGCACTCATCCTAATTTTTCCGTCACTCTGAATTTGAGAACCAATTCCAGCATTAAATAACGCATCATCTTCCAACAAAGAAACAGCATAAACTACTGTTTCTAATGCTGTATGAAATTGCAAATAGTTATAAGAATTTTTTACAATTTGAAGTAAAGCTTGTTGTTTTGCAACTTTTGTATCTTTATCTGTACTAGATTCTGAAAAAAAACCACCGTGAATTATTATTTTCATTTTATGCTGAACTTTTTTCAGCAACTCATGATGCTGAAATATATTTATAATAAATTTATGCGTGTTGAGAAGTATGAATCTTCATTTTATAGGTACTCAAATCAAAAAAGTCGTGCATACTCATAACGTGAGTAACTAAATGATTTATAGAAATTGGCTCACCTAAAGAAATTTCGGTTAAATTAGTTTCTTTAATTTCTTTTCCATCTACTAAAATTACCAAACCAGAACCAATAGCTTCCATTTGATTGTTATTCTTAATTAAAAGTCCAGTATCTTCACCAAGTCCAATTCCTAACAATCTTGGATTACTAACAACTGCTTGAAACAAACGACCAATTCTTCCACGTTTTACAAAATGCGTATCAATAATTACATTATCAATAAACGAAAGACCACTTGTGATTTTTACTTCACCTTTTAATAAGGCTTCACTACTACTACCTTGATAAATCATGTGATTAGATGCAGCAGCTGCACCAGCTGAAGTTCCTGCATAAACAAATTCTTCATTTTCGTATTTATCTAACAACATATCATGAAACTTTGTTCCACCTAATATAGATGTTAAACGCAATTGATCTCCACCAGTAAACATAACTACATCAGCAGCTTTTAAACGAGCTAAAGTCTCTTCACTATTAGCTTGTTCACGATTTTCGATATTTAAAACATCTGTGTTTTCAGCTTCTAAATAACGTAAAGCTTTTACATATTCAGCACCAACTTCTTTAGGAATACTAGATGCAGTTGGTATAATTTCAATTCTCGATTTATTTTTATGCTTCGATTCATCAATAATACGTTTCAAAATTCCTTTTTCGAAGAAATTAATATTTTTTGCAACGTCTTTATCGAATTCTTTTTCCGCGAAACTGCCTTTATCTACAGCCCCACCAATAATAATTAATTTACCCTTACAGTTCATATAGTGTTATATTTCCCCCAATTAGTATAAATTCTATCCATCGAATTCATTTGGCAAAAGTAATAAATTCATACTATCAACCTTCAATTTTCTTTCTTTATTTTTGAGCAAAACACTTGGCTTATTAACAATTCTTTTTCCTGCTATCCATTATATCTTTTTTGTCAAATAACTTGTTAAAAAGAAAAAATCAGCACAAAAAAGGATGCCATTCCTATCAGGGCTTGAAGATAGTCGTCTTTTTTGTTTATTAAGGCTTGTAAAAGTCTGAAAATCAACATTAGTTTCAAAATACAGAAAATAATTTTAAATTTCTTTCAAAAAAATTAAAATAATAAAGCAAAAAATCCTTAATTTTAACAGATTCGTAACTATTACAACAAAAAATAAAGACCAATAATGAAAATACTTAAAATTCAAGCCTTACGTGGACCAAACCTTTGGAGTGTAAAAAGAAAAAAGCTAATCCAAATGCGATTAGATTTAGAGGAAATGGAACAATCTCCAACCGATAAAATTAAAGGTTTTCGTGAGCGAATTGAAACTATGTTTCCAACCATGATAGAACACAGATGTTCAGAAGGTTGTAAAGGTGGCTTTTTTATGCGAGTAGACAAAGGTACTTGGATGGGTCATGTTATTGAACACATTGCATTAGAAATTCAGACTTTAGCAGGAATGGATACAGGTTTTGGTCGTACAAGAGAAACGAAAACACCTGGAGTTTACAATGTTGTATTTAGTTATACCGAAGAGAATGTAGGATTATTTGCAGCCGAATCATCAGTAAGAATTGCAGAAGCTTTAATTTCAGGAACAGATTATGATTTAGAAGGTGACTTACAAAAAATGCGTGAAATTCGTGAGCGTGTTCGACTTGGACCAAGTACAGGAAGCATTGTAGAAGAAGCTGTTGCAAGAGATATTCCTTGGATTCGTTTGGGAACAAATTCATTAGTACAATTAGGTTACGGAATAAATCAATTACGTTTCCAAGCAACAATTACTTGCAAAACTAGTAATATTGCGGTAGATATTGCTTGTGATAAAGAACAAACCAAACGAATGTTAAGCATGGCTTCAATACCTGTTGCCGATGGAGATATTTGTGTAGATGAAGAAGATTTAGAAGATACAATCAAAAAAATAGGTTACCCAATTGTTCTGAAACCTTTAGATGGAAATCATGGAAAAGGTGCTTCTATTAATGTCAAAAATTGGGAAGATGCAGTTGAAGGATTGGCTTATGCAAAAAAATATAGCAGAAGAGTTATTGTAGAGAAATTCGTAACTGGTTTTGATTTTAGGGTTTTAATCATTGATAACAAATTAGTAGCTGCTGCCAAAAGAGTTCCTGCTAATGTTGTTGGTAACGGAAAAAACACAATCCAAGAGTTAATAGATGTTACCAATAAAGATCCAAGACGTGGTTATGGTCACGAAAATGTATTAACTCAAATAGAAATTGATAGAGATTCAGAAGATTTATTAGAAAAATATGGTTACACCGTTGATACAATTCCTGCAAATGGTGAAGTAGTTTATTTAAAATCAACTGCCAATTTAAGCACAGGGGGAACTTCAGTAGATGTTACTGACATGATGCATCCAGAAAATATTTTTCTTTGCGAAAGAATTTCTAGAGTTATTGGATTAGATATTTGTGGTGTAGATATTATGGCCGAAAACTTAACGCAACCGTTAAAAGAAAATGGTGGTTGTATTTTAGAAGTCAACGCTGCACCTGGATTTAGAATGCACTTAGCTCCATCTGAAGGATTACCAAGGAATGTAGCTGCTCCAGTTATTGACATGCTTTATCCTCCAGGAAAAGAAAGTCGTATTCCAATTATAGCAGTAACTGGAACAAACGGAAAAACAACTACAACTCGTTTAATTGCTCATATTGTAAAAAATAATGGTTTCAAAGTTGGTTTTACTACATCAGACGGAATTTACATTCAAAACCATATGATGGAAAAAGGTGATACAACTGGACCACTTTCTGCTGAATATATTTTAAAAGATCCAACAGTAGAATTTGCCATTTTAGAAACAGCTCGTGGTGGAATTTTACGTTCTGGTTTAGGATTTGGTCGTTGTGATATTGCTGTAATGACTAATGTTGCTGAAGATCATTTAGGTTTAGCTGACATTCATACTTTAGAAGATTTAGCAAAAGTAAAAAGCGTAGTTGTTCGCAGTGTAAAAAAAGACGGTTGGGCAATATTAAATGGAGAAGACGAACAATGTGTAAAAATTGGAGAAACTTTAGATTGCAACGTAGCTTATTTTAGTTTAGATGAAGAAAATCCGTTTATAAAAAAACTCTGTAAAGAAGGGAAAACCGTTGCTGTTTACGAAAATGGATACATTACCATCAAAAAAGGAGAATGGAAAATTAGAGTTGAAAGAGCAACTCATGTTCCTTTAACTTTAAATGGAAAAGCTCGTTTTATGATTGCTAATGTTTTAGCAGCAACTCTTGCGAGTTATTTATGGGGATTTAAAACAGACGATATTAGTTTATCTTTAAAAACTTTTATTCCAAGTGTGGCTCAAACACCTGGACGCATGAATATTTTTGAGTTTAGAAAATTCAAAGTTCTGATTGATTTTGCTCACAATCCTGCTGGATATCGTGGTATTGAAGATTATTTAAATAATATAGAAGCTGCTAAAAAAATTGGAATTATTGCTGGTGTTGGAGACAGACGCGATGAAGACATTAAAGAATGCGGTTTAATTGCAGGAAGAATGTTTGATCACATCATCATAAGACAAGAAAAATATTTAAGAGGTAGAACAGAACAAGAAATTATAGATTTAATTTTAGAAGGAATTAATGAAGCAAACAGTAATACTACTTATGAAATAATTCCATTAGAAACTGAAGCTATAAAACATGCAATAGACACAGTTGAAGACGGAGCATTTATTACTGCTTTAAGTGATGTTGTTGCAAATGCCATTGATATCGTTCAAGACTATTTAGACAAAGAAAATGAAGAGCAGAATGTTTAATTAGTTTAATTCAAAAATATTTTAATAAGTGAATAAATTAGTAACAACTAAAAATTTAACTATTGCAAACTTAATAATTGTTTCATACTTCGGTATAATTTACATATTAAATTATTATAAAATAGATTTTGTTTTAATTGGAGTATTTAGTGAATTATTGACAATTCCATTTCTAATAGCGCAATTAGTCTTTTTAGGAATTGGAATAAAGCACTTATTCAAAAACAAAAAAGAAGTACTAAATATAATTAGCCTTTTATTATTAGCAACATCTAGTTTTATTACTTTAAGAAGTTTCTTTTAATGCTTAAAAAACAAAAACCCAAATTCAGTAATTAGAATTTGGGTTTTTTATCAAAACAAACAATTATTTAATTTTTATCTAGAACTGTAACTTCATTTTTACTTTTAATTGCAGCATCTAAGTTAGCTTGTAAATCTTTTTCTTGCATTCTTCCTTTAGCTTTTTTGTTAGCTGCTAAAACTTCTCTATGATTATATTGAGGTGTATTTAATAAATTAAGATTATCATTTTTAGTTGGAACCATTGCGTTAGTATAAGTACCGTTTCCAAATGAACCAAATGTATTCCATCCCATATACCAAACACTTCCGTCAGCTTTAGTCAACATAGTTGCTTGAAATCCTTTTGCTTGAACAGTTTTCCAGTTTTTGTCAGTTCCTACTTGAACAGGTACATTACGATTTTCAGTAGTTCCATCACCAAGTTGTCCGAAGTTATTTCTTCCCCAAGCCCATAATGTTCCATCATTTTTAACGGCATAAGAAACAGCAAATCCGGCAGAGAAATCAATCCATTTATCAGCAGAAACTAATTGCGGTCTGTTTGTGTAAGAAACTAAATCACCACTTCCTAATTGTCCCATACTAGATTCTCCCCAAGCCCAAATTGTTCCGTCATTTTTTTGAGCAATAACATGGTTTTTTCCACCTTCAATTCTAACCCAGTCTTTATCATTATTTACTTGTGTTGGTAAATAAGTGTTACCAACTCTTGAATCTGCAACAATCATGTTAGAATCATTTAAACCCCAACCCCAAATTGTTCCATCTTCTTTTATTGCAAAAGCCGTTTTATTAGTTGTAGTTGCAATGTCAATCCAATTTGAAGCTTCTCCAATTTGAATAGGTGATAATTCTTGAGCACTTTTTGTTTTATTTCCCATTTGGTTTGAATCGTTTTGACCCCAAGCCCAAATTGTTCCGTCTGCTTTTATACCAACAGTAAATAAATATGAAGGAGCAACTTTAATCCAGTTTGAATCTTCTCCAACTTGATGAAAGTATTCAACAACTTGTTCTTCAGAATTAATTCCTAAAGCACCATATTCATTACTCCCACAAGCCCAAAGTGTTCCGTCTTGTTTGATAGCAAAAGTATTTTTTATTCCAGTTTGAACTGTTTTCCAATCTTTCTCTTCGCTTAATTTAACTGGTTTAGGTTCGTTTTGACTTAAAGTTGCCAATTGACCAGAAGAAGCATATCCCCAACCCCAAAGAGTTCCGTCAGATTTTTTTGCTGTAGTGTGACCACCACTGAATGAGTAACTTTCAAAATTTTGTGCACTTAAAGATAATGTTAATGCAAGGATTGATATAGTAAGTAGATTTTTCATGATATTAGTATTTTTTTGAGACAAATAAAGTCTAATTGTTAAGTTTGTTTTGGGTACTAGGATTCTGTGCCAAATTTCTTTAGCAAAAAATTAATATAAAAAATAATATAAGATACCTTTATCTGTTTGCCTCGAGGTGCTATTATAACTCATCTGTATTAAGGGACACAAATAAAATTAAAGCTTTTTCAAACAGAAATTGATAGTAGATTTGGGAATAATTCTTAAATATATAAAGTAGAATTTATCGCTTTTTTTTGACTCGATAAATTTTATAATTGTAGTTTACAAATTCGCTTCTTTCGATTTGAAAAAAAGCATATTGTTTTTGTTGTGTAGCTTGCTTTTTCATGACTTAATAATTGTTTGTTTGTTTTTGATATGTTAAAACTACAACTAAAATTTAATACACTACAACTACTAATTACATGAATGAGGGTTTAGTGTAATACAAAAAAGGTTTAGCCGTAATAAATGATTCATTTTAACAAAAAACTTGTGTTATTTTTACACTATTTGTCAAATGATTAAATTATAATCAAAAAATAACATCTATCAATTAAAAAACTAAAATACTAAAAGGAGTTATATATACCTATTAAGTCTTCTGTTTTTTCTTTCTAGCGGCTGGGAACAGTACATTATTTAAAATTAGTCTATATCCCGGAGAATTTGGATGCAAATCTAAAACCGTTGGAGCATCTCCTACTCTATGTTGAAAATCTTCGGGATCATGACCACCATAAAAAGTAAACATTCCTTTTCCTTTTGTACCATGAATGTATCTTGCTTCACCATTAATTTTACATTCTCCCATTATTAAAACATTTGACTTTACTTTAGAAGACTCAAAAGCTGTTGTTTGCCCCATAAAACCTTTTACTAAAGTTGTATGATTTTGACATAACATTGTAGGAATTGGATCCCATTTTGCTGAATATTCCATTAAAGAAAAATAATCATTATCCATAGCAAGAGCACCTTTTCCATGATCATTTGTAGTATCTATATCAGAAAACTCATAAACTAGTGGATTTCTTTCTAAAATATAATCCTTAAAAGCAAAGGTATTAGTGTAATCAATTTTTGATTGGTAATTGGCTTCACTTTCATCACCATCAAACATAGGTTCACAAATATCTACGTTTTCTGCAGATAATGCTATATCAAAACTATCAGTAGCAGAACACATGGCAAACATAAATCCACCCCCAATTACATAGCCTCTTATTTTTATTGCAACTGCTCTTTTTTCTTCAGAAACTTTACTGAAACCTAATTTTGCAGCTAATGTTTCTGCATCTTTCTTTTGTTCAATATACCAAGGTGCATTTCTGTAAGCCGAAAAAAACTTTCCATATTGACCTGTAAAATCTTCATGATGCAAATGCAACCAATCATATAATATAAGTTGATCACTTAATACTTCTTCATCATAAATTTCTGTGTATGGAATTTCAGCGTAAGTCAAAACCATTGTTACCGCATCATCCCAAGGTTTTTTTCCTTTTGGAGTATAAACAGCAATCTTTGGAGCTTTTTCTAATATAACTGTTTCTTGATTTTGCGAAGGACTACTTATTTCTTCTAAGATTGTTGCTGTTTGACCATCGGATAAAATTTCAAAAGTTACACCTCTAATTTGACATTCTTTACGAATTTCTTCTGCATCTGGAAACAAAAATGAACCACCACGATAGTTTAACAGCCAATTAACTTTATAATTTTTCTCTAAAGCCCAAAATGTAATTCCGTATGCTTTTAAATGATTTTGTTGCCCTTCAGCTTCCATTGGAATTAACACAAATGAAGCTTTTGCTGAAAATGAAAATAAAATTATTAAGAGTATTATTATTTTTCTAAGTAAATGCATTCCTTTTTTTATCAAAGATAAGAGAAATTATCTAAAAGAAAGCATAAAAAAATCCACCTTTTGAGTGGATTTATATATTAAAATGGCACATCTGAATCGTCATCGTCATCATTGAAGTTACTTCCAAACGCTTCATTTGCTGAAGGTAATTTTGGAGTAGCAAATGGATTTTGTTGATCATCTAAATTCATTTTTGAAGGTAAATCAGCAAAAGGAGAACTAAAATCATCCAAGTTATCGAACTTACCAAGATTTCCAATAAATTTCAATCGTACATTATCTAATCCACCATTTCTATGTTTTGCAACAATAAATTCAGCTTGACCTTGAGTTGGAGAACGTTCTTCATCATCCCATTCATCAATTTTATAATATTCTGGACGATAAATGAATGATACAATATCTGCATCTTGCTCAATAGCTCCAGATTCACGAAGGTCAGAAAGTAAAGGTCTTTTACTAGAACCACGCGTTTCAACCGCACGCGAAAGTTGAGAAAGTGCAATTACTGGAATTGCTAATTCTTTTGCTAAAGCTTTTAAATTTCGGGAAATAGTTGAAATTTCTTGCTCACGATTTCCACCACCTTTTCCATTACCACCAGCTGTCATTAATTGCAAATAATCAACAACAATTAATTTAATTCCGTATTGCGAAGCTAAACGTCTAGCTTTAGCACGTAAATCAAAAATGGATAAAGAAGGAGTATCATCTATATACAAAGGAGCTTTTTCTAGATTTTTAACTTTAATAGAAAGTTGTTCCCATTCGTGTTTTTCTAATTTTCCAGTTCTTAATTTCTCGGATGATAATCCTGTTTCCGAAGAAATCAAACGCGTAATTAACTGAACCGAAGACATCTCTAAGGAGAAAAAGGCAACCGGTTTACCATAATCAATAGCCATGTTTCTAGCCATTGAAAGCGTAAAAGCTGTTTTACCCATACCCGGACGAGCAGCTACAATAATTAAATCAGAAGGTTGCCATCCAGAAGTCAGTTTATCTAAAGCATGAAAACCAGTTGGAACTCCACTTAATCCTTCTTTACCTGCAATTTCTTCGATTCTTTTTTTGGCTTGAATTACTAAACTTTGTGCCGTTTCAGAACTACGTTTAATATTCCCTTGTGTAACTTCGTATAATTTTGACTCTGCTCTATCCAATAAATCAAATACATCTGTAGTTTCATCATACGATTCTTCGATAATTTCGCTTGAAATTTTTATCAAACTACGTTGTATAAATTTTTGAAGAATAATTCTTGAGTGAAATTCGATATGTGCAGAAGAAGAAACTTTTTGTGTTAATTGAATTAAATAAAAATCTCCACCAGCTAAATCTAGTTTAGCATTTTTACGCAATTGAGCAGAAACCGTTAATAAATCGATTGGTTGAGTATCATTAAATAATTCAACGATAGCTTCAAAAATATGTTTATGAGACTCTTTATAAAAAGCTTCGGCTTGCAAAATATCGATAACCTCATCGACCCCTTTTTTATCAATCATCATTGCTCCAAGAACTGCTTCTTCAAGGTCTAAAACTTGGGGAGGCAATTTTCCTTTTTCAAGATTTATAATAGTAGTTTTATCTACTTTATAAGGGTTTATATTTTTGAGATTTTCCATAATGCTAAAGTACTTCAATTCATTTAAAATTGAAATTTGATTTTTAAAAAAACAATGTTAGTAAATAAAATTTTCTGTTAACAACATACAAAAAAAATCCGTCAGTTATTGAAAAAGACGGATTTAGCTAAAAAGTAAGAATTTGGGTTGTTAATCTTTAAATTCCCCCATATTACTGTATTTATCCATTCTTTGAGCTACTAAATCTTTTGTTGATAACTCTTTTAGTTCATCAAAAGCTTTTAATATATATTTTTTTACTGACGCAAAAGTTGTAACTCTATCATAATGTGCTCCACCAAGTGGTTCTGGTATAATATCGTCAATTAGCTTTTGTTTTTTCATGTCAAAAGAAGTCAATTTTAATGCTTCAGCTGCTATTTCTTTGTATTCCCAACTTCTCCACAAGATTGACGAACAAGATTCAGGTGAAATAACAGAATACCAAGTGTTTTCTAACATGTATACTTTATTTCCAACTCCTATTCCTAATGCACCACCTGAAGCACCTTCACCAACAATAACTGTAATAATTGGCACTTTAAGTCTACACATTTCAAAAATATTACGAGCAATAGCTTCACCTTGTCCTCTTTCTTCAGCTTCTAAACCTGGATAAGCCCCTGGAGTATCAATTAATGTCAAAACAGGAATTCCGAACTTTTCAGCCATTTTCATTAAGCGTAATGCTTTTCTATATCCTTCTGGATTAGCCATTCCGAAATTTCTAAACTGACGTGTTTTGGTATTATATCCTTTTTGTTGACCAATAATCATAAACGATTGACCTCCTATTTTTCCTAAACCACCTACCATTGCTTTATCATCTTTTACTCCTCTATCCCCAAAAAGTTCAAGAAAAGTCCCTTCTGTTAAAGCATTAATATGATCCATAGTATATGGACGGTCTGGATGACGAGATAACTGTACTCGTTGCCAAGCTGTAAGGTTTTTATATATCTCTTTCTTCGTTTCGTCTAATTTTTTCTGAATTTGTTTGCAGGTTGTTGATACATCTACATTTGATTCTTCACCAATTACCATGCATTTATCTAACTGATCTTCAAGTTCTTTAATTGGTAATTCAAAATCTAAATATTCCATATATGGTTTATGTTTAGTTTGTTTTTGTTAATACAAATATAAAATTTTTATAACTTTTATCTAACATAAATTTAATTAGTTTTTAACTTTTTTCTGTTCTTAACTATTCCGTTTGCTATAACCGTTAAAAGAATTATTGCAGCACCAGCATAAAAAAGTGAGTTCATGTGTTCTGAATCCTTAAAAATAAATAAGGCTAAAATTATTCCGTAAACAGGTTCTAAGTTTACTGTTAACATTACGGTGAAAGGGCTCAAGAATTTCATGACCTTAATAGAAGCAGAAAAAGCATAAGCTGTACATATTGAAGCTAAAACAATTAGCCAAGCAAAATCTTCAAAAGTCAAGTGAAAAAATGAGGTTGAAAATTTTTCTGTTGCCAATAAGTATAGGCTTAAAAAGAAAACACCACTAGATAATTCGTAGAAAGAAATAACATTTGCATCATATATCTTAGCATATTTACTATTGATAACTGAAAACAATGCTGATAAAAAAGCAGAGATTATTGCTAAAATAATTCCTAATTCATGATCTGTCTCTGCGTTAAATATTATTGAAATTCCAATTACAGCAAAGAGTCCAAAAGCAACTTCATACCAAATAACTTTTCGCTTATAAAAAACAGGTTCAATTAATGATGCAAAAAATGCTCCTGTAGACAAACAAGCCAGTGTTATCGAAATATTAGAAACTTTAATAGCTTGATAAAAAGTGTACCAATGGGCTGCAATTATTATTCCTGAAACAATGAATCCAATTAACACATTAAAAGGTACTTTAATGCTATCTTTTTTATATATCAAAAAGCCAACAATAAAAAGTGCTCCAAAAAACATTCGAAACCAAACTAGATCTAATGCCTCAAGAGAAATTAACTTTCCAAAAATAGCTGTAAACCCCCAGATAAATACAATTACATGAAGATGAAGGTAGTTTTTTAGTTTATCGTTTAGCATTTCGAAGTAAGTAAATGGCTAAAATTCCGAAAACGATATTAGGAATCCAAACTGCTAATAAAGGTGAAAAACTAGATTTTTCTGCAATTGTGCCAAACACTTTATCAAAGAAAATAAATGTAAAGGCTATAACTATTCCAATTGCTAAATTAACACCCATTCCTCCTCTTCGCTTCATAGCTGAGACAGCTACAGCAATAATCGTCAAAATGAAAGCTGAAATTGGCAAACTATATTTTTTATAAAGTACAACCAAATAAGTGTTTATGTTAGAATTTCCTCTAAGTGTTTCTTTGTCAATAAAATCATTAATTTCGGAAATCGACATAGTTTCTGCTGCATAATAAACTGGTGTTAAATCATCGGGTTCAAAATTATATTTTTGAATTTTCTTTTCGTAAGACTCCAAAATATCGTCTAATTTGCCGATAGTTCTTTTTTTATAATTATAAAGGGTATAACTTTTAGTTTCTTCATTGTATTTAATTCTACTAGCAGTTACTTTATATTGCATTTTATTGCCAATGCATTTTTCAAACGTAAAATTAAATCCTGTTTTACTTAAATAATTATAATTACTAACATAAATATATTCACTAATATTATCTTCATTCTTAATTTGACGATAAATATCATTGGTCTCTCTTGTTTGACTATTTCCTTTTAAATTAGTGTATCTAAAATCATTAAATCCTTTACTTGCCATTGGTACAAGAAAAAATCCCATCAATAATGCAGATATTGAAACAATAGATGCTCCAACAATATAAGGTCTTAGAAAACGATTAAACGAAATTCCTGAGCTCAATATAGCGATGATTTCTGTATTATTAGCCAATTTTGAAGTAAACCAAATAACTGATAAAAAAAGAAAAATAGGAAACAATAAATTAGCGAAATAGACTGTAAAGTCTCCATAATAGACTAAAATGTCTGAAATTGGGATTTTCTTTTCAATCATTTTATTTACTTTTTCAGATACATCAATGACAATTCCAATTGGAATAAACATCAGCAGCATAACCGAAAAAGTTCCTAAATATCGCTTTAATATGTATTTATCAATTATATTCATAAAACTATAAACGTTGGTTCATTTGAACAACCATTTTATCCTTCCATTCTCTAAAAGTTCCAGCAATTATTTGTCTTCTAGCTTCACGAACTAACCACATGTAAAATCCTAAATTATGAATAGTAGCAATTTGTTTTCCTAAATATTCATTTGCTGCAAACAAGTGACGAAGATATGCTTTTGTATATTCAGTATCAACAAAAGTATGTCCCATTTCATCAATAGGAGAAAAATCAGCTTCCCACTTTTTGTTTTTTATATTAATTGAACCATATGCTGTAAACAACATTCCGTTTCTTGCATTACGTGTTGGCATTACGCAATCAAACATATCAATTCCTAAAGCTATATTTTCTAAAATATTGATTGGCGTTCCAACACCCATTAAATATCTTGGTTTATCTTCCGGAAGAATTGCAGTAACAATTTCTGTCATTGCGTACATTTCTTCTGCTGGTTCACCAACTGATAATCCACCAATAGCATTTCCTTGTGCTCCAGCATTTGCAATATATTCTGCAGATTGCTGTCTTAAATCTTTATAAGTACTTCCTTGAACAATTGGAAAAAACGTTTGTTCATAACCATATTTAAAAGGAAGGTGTTCTAGATGATTTATACATCTATCCAACCAACGATGTGTCATATGCATAGAACGCTTTGCGTAACGATAGTCACACGGATAAGGAGTACATTCGTCAAAAGCCATGATAATATCTGCACCAATAGTTCTTTGAATTTCCATTACATTTTCTGGTGAAAAGAAATGATACGAACCATCAATATGACTTTTAAACTTTACACCCTCTTCTTTTATCTTTCTGTTTGAAGAAAGTGAGTACACTTGATAACCTCCTGAATCTGTCAAGATATTTCTATCCCAATTCATAAATTTATGTAAACCACCTGCTGCTTCAAGAATTTTAGTCTGTGGACGCAAATATAAATGATAGGTATTTCCAAGAATAATATCTGGATTAATATCGTTTTTTAATTCACGTTGGTGCACTCCTTTTACGGAAGCAACTGTTCCAACAGGCATAAAAATCGGCGTTTCAATTACACCGTGATCTGTTGTTATTTTTCCTGCTCTTGCTTGGCTTTTAGGGTCTCTTGTAATTAAATCGAACTTCATATAAAAATTTTACTCGGCAAATATAATTGTTTTCCAAACGTTGCCTTAGCTTTTAAACTATTATTTAACATAGAAAAAAGTAATTTTTATGAAAATTATAGAACAATTTGTGAAAACATTGTAATATTTTTTGTTCTTAAAAACGTAAATTTATATAATTAACAATTAAATATAAAATCATGAAAAACAATAAAAATCCAAAAGAAGGAGCGATTAAATCGAAATTAGATGCAATGAATTATCCAGCCTCTGAAGACATTTACAATAACAATAAAGAAGAAAAAGAGATTAATCCGGAGGATATTTCAAAAACAAAGTCAACTGATACTACTCCCGGAAAAATGAACGAAAAATCATTTGAAGACGTTAAAACTGGAATTGATTTAGATGTTCCTGGCGCTGAACTTGACGATGTACAAGAAAACATTGGAAGTGAAGATGAAGAAAACAATTATTATAGTCAAGCTGATACAAAATAAAAACTATGTCAATACAATCGATTAACCCTTATACATTAGAAAAATTAAAGTCATTTAATGAAATGACAGAAACTCAAATTGAAGAAGCAATTACAAAAGCACACAAAACTTATCAAACTTGGAAACTTACTTCCTTTGAAGATAGAGCTAAACTTTTAAATAAAGTTGCTTCAATTATTAAAGAAAAGAAACCAGAGCTTTCAAAATTAATCACAGCCGAAATGGGAAAATTAATTAAGCAAGCTGAATATGAAATTGATTATGTTGTTTCTATTTTTGAATATTATGCCAAAAATGGAGAGTCTTTTTTAGCCGATGAAACTTTAAAAGTTGAAACTGGTGAAGCTTTTATCAGAAAAAGCCCTGTTGGAGTTTTGTTAGGAGTTGAACCTTGGAACTTCCCCTTTTATCAAGTTGCTCGTTTTGCTGCTCCAAACATTATGATTGGAAATACAATTTTATTAAAACATGCCTCAAACGTACCTCAATGTGCAAAAGCAATCGAAGATATTTTCAAAGAAGCAAATGCTCCAGAAGGTTTGTATACCAATTTATTCATGCCTGGTTCAAAAGTTTCTAAATTATTAGATGACAAAAGAATTCAAGGTGCTTCTCTAACAGGAAGTGAAAAAGCTGGTGCATCATTAGCAGAAGCTGCAGGAAAAAACATTAAAAAATCTGTTTTAGAACTTGGAGGAAGTGATCCTTTCATCGTGTTAGAAGATGCCGATATAGACAGAGCAACTACTCTAGCTATTTACGGAAGAACCGTTAACAATGGACAAAGTTGTGTAGCTTCTAAACGTTTTATTGTAGTTGAAGAAGTTGCCGATGAATTTCTATCAAAATTTACAACTAAAATGAGTGCTTTAAAACTAGGTGACCCAATGGATGTTAAAACTCAACTTGGACCTCTTTCGAGTGAAGGCGCCTTAAACACTATTCTAAAACAAGTTGAAAAAGCAGTTTCTCAAGGAGCCAAAATTGAAACTGGTGGTAAAAAAGCTGATTTGATAGGGAACTTTATGCAACCAACAATAATTTCTAACATAACTCCAGAAATGGATTTATATAAGGAAGAATTATTTGGACCTGTGGCGAGTTTTTATAGGGTGAAAAATGAAAAAGAAGCAATTGAACTAGCTAATGCTACCGATTTTGGTTTAGGTGGTTCTGTTTTTTCAAAAGATTTAGAAAGAGCCAAAAATGTAGCCAATCAAATAGATTCTGGAATGGTTTTCATCAACCAACCAACAAAATCCTCAACAGAATTACCTTTTGGAGGAACAAAAAGATCGGGTTATGGTCGCGAATTATCAGCATTAGGAATTGATGAATTTGTCAATAAAAAATTAATTCGAGTTATTTCTGAAAATGACAAAATGTAAGTTTGAAAACAAACAATAAAAAATGTCTTGCCTAGGTAAGGCATTTTTTTTTGTAGATAACTTTTGAAAAGTCGCTTTTTGTTAGTAGAAATAAATCGCAATAAACTGCTTATATTTGTACTTTCAAATTTTAAAAATAAAATGAAACCAAACACACAACAACTACACGATTTAACTACACAAGTTAGAAGAGACATTCTTAGAATGGTACATGCTGTAAATTCAGGTCATCCAGGTGGTTCTCTTGGCTGTACAGAATTTTTAGTTTGTCTTTACCAAAACCTAATGGAAAGAAAAGAAGGTTTTGACATGGACGGAATGAATGAAGATGTATTCTTTCTTTCTAACGGTCACATTTCTCCTGTTTTTTATAGCGTTTTAGCCCGTAGTGGTTATTTCCCTGTAAAAGAATTAGCAACTTTCAGATTATTAAACTCTAGATTACAAGGTCATCCAACAACTCACGAAGGTTTACCTGGAGTTCGAATTGCTTCTGGTTCACTTGGACAAGGAATGTCTGTTGCACTTGGAGCTGCTCAGGCTAAAAAACTGAACAATGATTCAAATCTAGTTTATACTTTACATGGTGATGGTGAATTGCAAGAAGGTCAAAACTGGGAAGCAATTATGTATGCTTCTGCTAAAAAAGTAGATAATATTATAGCTACAATTGACCTTAACGGAAAACAAATAGATGGAACTACAGATGAAGTTTTACCAATGGGAAGTATAAGAGCCAAATTTGAAGCTTTTGGATGGGATGTATTAGACATCAAAGAAGGTAACAATATTGATGCTATTTTAGCTGGTATGACTGAAGCAAAATCTAAAACCGGAAAAGGAAAACCAGTTTGTGTCCTTTTACATACAGAAATGGGTAACGGTGTTGATTTTATGATGTATACTCACGCTTGGCACGGAAAAGCACCTAATGATGAACAATTAGCAAATGCATTAGGTCAAAATGCTGAAACTTTAGGAGATTATTAAAAATGACTAAATTTCACTTTTTATTTTTTCTCATTATAAATGTAATGTCTTATGGCCAAACGGAAGGAGTAAGTCTTGATTTTGACAACATCTCTTTTGCTAAGTTTACAAATAAGTACACCAATTTTGTTGGCGAACATATTGAAATAAGAAATTCAAAAGATTCTACGTACAGAATTACTATTATACAGAATGAAAAATATAAAAAGGCTGAATTATTCGATTTAAAAAACAATATAGAAGCAACCTTTGATTTAAACTTTACTTTTAAAAAAATAGAAGATTTAAACCGGTTGAAATACAAAAGTTCTTACGCTATATATGGTAATAACTATCATGATAAAAGGGATACTTTCACAGAGGTTACTTACGTAAAAGATTCTATTGAAAACAAGATTACTGTGCGTTCGGCTTTATATGTTTATACAAATAGAAAGAAAAATAAAAAGAAGATTTTAAAGGATGGATATTATATTTTTAATACGATTCCAAATCAAAAAAATTATTATAATTACCAAAAAAGTAATTTTATAAATGAATTTAAAATACCTTTAACTAAAGATGATGTTTTAGTGAGATTTATAAATGTTACGGGTGACACCATAAATACAGAATTAAATTATACAGAAACTAAAGAAGTTGAATTCAATTTTAAATTTTACTTTTAATTCAAATCAAAATGAAAAAATATACAAATACAGGAAATAAAGATACACGTTCAGGATTTGGTGCTGGTTTAACAGAACTAGGTCAAAAAAACGAAAACGTAGTAGCACTTTGTGCAGACTTAATAGGTTCATTAAAAATGGACGACTTTAAAAAGAATCACCCAGAACGTTTTTTCCAAATTGGAATTGCAGAAGCAAACATGATTGGAATCGCAGCTGGATTAACCATTGGAGGGAAAATTCCATTTACTGGAACATTTGCAAACTTTTCTACTGGAAGAGTTTATGATCAAATTCGTCAATCAGTAGCTTATTCAGATAAAAATGTTAAGATTTGTGCTTCTCACGCTGGTTTAACGCTAGGTGAAGATGGTGCAACGCATCAAATATTAGAAGACATTGGATTAATGAAAATGCTTCCGGGAATGACCGTAATCAACACTTGTGATTATAATCAAACTAAAGCAGCTACAATAGCCATTGCTGATCATCATGGCCCAGTTTATTTACGTTTTGGACGTCCAAGCGTAGCTAATTTTACACCAGAAAACGGAGAATTCGTAATTGGAAAAGCTGTTTTACTTAATGAAGGAACAGACGTAACAATTGTTGCTACCGGACATTTAGTTTGGGAAGCTTTAATTGCTGCTGAAAAACTAGAAGAAAGAGGTATTTCTGCTGAAGTCATCAATATTCACACAATAAAACCTTTAGATGAAGAAGCAATTCTAAATTCAGTTGCTAAAACGGGTTGTGTTGTTACTGCAGAAGAGCACAATATATTAGGAGGATTAGGAGAAAGTGTTTCAAGAACTTTAGTTTCCAACAATCCAGTACCTCAAGAATTTGTAGCTGTTAATGACAGTTTTGGAGAAAGTGGAACACCAGACCAACTAATGGAAAAATATAAATTAAATAATGAAGCTATTGTGAATGCAGCTATTAAAGCAGTTTCTAGAAAATAAATTTATAATTATTTAATTGACATAAAAAAACCAATTCTTTCGAATTGGCTTTTTTATGTTTGTAATTTATCTTTTTATTGACAACTTGAATCTAAATGCTTTTTTAAAGTTCCACCACTACATGTTGGAATATTAGCAAATTCGTAATATTGTTTATCGCCATTTACATCAAAGTACTTAACCTCTTCTTTAGTTATAGTACCATCATTATCATCATCAATATCTAAATAATCTGGCACACCATCACCATCCGTATCTAATAAACTTCCGTCTGTTTTTGTGGGATCATAATATTCATATACAGATAAAACTCTATCACTATCATGATCAATATGTTTCTGATTAATCAATTTGAAATTAAAAACTAAAGGAGAATATTGAGGAATAACACCTATAGAACCATTATAGTAAGCAAATGCTGAAGGTAAAAACATTACACCTGCACCATAGTTTTGATAAGTAACCGTACCATCAGGGTTTTCAATCGACGTTCCAGTCTTAAATTGTGGTATAATTTCTCCCCAACCTGGAACAACATCTTGTAACATAAACCAAACAGGACTTTCAGCAGTATCGAAAACAGTATTATCAAATAAAGTTCCTTTGTATGAAACGAAAGATGAATCGACTTTTATTGGACTTTCTCCAGCAGCATCACCTTCATTTAAAACAAGATAATACAACTTATAAGTTAAGTCATTTCTATCAACCATTTTAAAAGCAAGATTTGACATATTCTTAATAGGAGTTTCTGTTCCACCTGTTTCAATTTTAGTAAAAGTAGTATTAAAATCAGCATCAACAGTTACAAAATGAGTTGCTAAAAAATCCTCAATTGCAGCTTCATCTATTGGGTATTGCTCTGCATAAGGTTTCGGTGGCTCTGCATAAACATTATCATCACTAGGACAGCCAGCAAAAACAGTTGCCAATAAAACAAAACACAATACTTTATAAATATTTTTCATTCTTTTCCTTTTTATAGTGGTGCAAGATACAATTTTGATTTATTTTTGTAAATATATTTAACATACATTTTAAAAATAAATGAGAATAGATAAATACTTATGGTGTATGCGATACTACAAAACCCGAAATATAGCTTCTGAGGCTATAAAAAAAGGGCATGTTACTGTTAATAATCAAACAGCTAAAGCATCAAGAGAAGTTTTTACTTCAGATAAAATTACATTACGAAAAGACCAAATTAATTATAAAATTACGGTTTTAGATATTCCTCTAAATAGAGTTGGAGCAAAATTGGTTGATATGTATAGGAAAGATGAAACTCCACCAGAAGCTTTTGAACATTTAGAGTTATTGAAATTATCCAAAGATCATTACAGGGCTAAAGGTGATGGAAGACCAACCAAAAAAGACCGTAGAGAAATAGATGACTATATTTGGGAAGAAAAAGACGAAGATGCCAAAAAAGATGAATAAAGAATTTTGGGAAAATAGATACAAAAGCAATGAAACCGGTTGGGATGTAGGTAAAATTACAACTCCATTAAAAGAATATATTGACCAAATTGAAAATAAAGAACTAAACATTCTAATTCCTGGCGCAGGAAACGGACATGAATTTGATTATTTGATTGAAAAAGGCTTTTCTAATATAACAGTAATTGATATTGCCGAACAACCTTTAGAAGCGCTAAAAAAAAGAAACCCTAGTTTTACGAAAAACTTTATTCAAGGTGATTTTTTTGATTTAGCAAAAACTTTTGATTTAGTAATTGAACAAACCTTCTTTTGTGCTTTAAATCCAGAATTGAGAACAAAATATGTTACACAAATGCATTCTTTACTAGAAGAAAACGGAAAATTAGCTGGATTACTTTTTGATTTTCCACTTACAGAAGTTGGTCCGCCTTTTGGAGGTTCTGAAGAAGAATATTTAAAATTATTTTCAGAAAAATTTAATATAAAAACATTAGAAAAATCATATAATTCTATTAAACCACGAAAAGATAGTGAACTCTTTTTTATCTTTGAAAAAAAATAAACTAACATGCAAAATATAATATTAAACAAAGAAGAGATACAGCATAAAACAAAACGTATAGCTTATCAAATTTATGAAACTTTTGTAGATGAACAAGAAGTAGTTTTGGCTGGAATAAGTAAAAGTGGTTTTATTTTTGCTCAAATAATTGCTGATGAATTACAAAAAATTTCTCCAATAAAAATAACTTTATGTGAGGTCTTTATAAACAAAACAAATCCTCAAGAAGCTATAAAAACATCTATTACTAAAGAAGAATATAGCAATAAAGGTTTAGTACTTATTGATGATGTTTTAAATTCAGGCACTACACTTATATATGGTGTAAAACACTTTTTAGAAGTTCCATTAAACAAATTCAAAACTGCTGTACTTGTTGATAGAAATCACAAAAAATATCCTGTAAAAGCAGATTTTAAAGGTATTTCTCTTTCAACTTCTTTACAAGAACACATTCAGGTTGTCTTTGAAAAAGAGAATATGTATGTCTATTTAAATTAATTGAAGAATTTCTTTAACTATTTCTTTTTTAGATTTCCCGTTAACAACAACAGTAAACTTTGATTTTTGATAATAATAATTTCTATCAAAAAGATGTTTTGCAATATATTCATGCAACTCATCTTCTGATAAATTCTTAATCAAAGGTCTTTTTGCTCTTTTATCTTTTAGTTTTGCTGTTAAATTATCAATACTTGCTTTCAAATAAATCGAAACAACACCTTCATTTTGCAATAAAAGATGATTATTGGCATAACATGGTGTTCCTCCACCAAGGCTTAAAATAAAATTTTCTTCCTTTTCTATAAAGTCTTTAAATAATTGGTGCTCAATTTTTCTAAAATAGACTTCTCCTCTATCTTTAAAAATTGAAGAAATCGAAGAATTCTCGCTTTTTTCAATGATTTCATCTAAATCAAAACAAGGAATTCCTGATTTTTTGGAAAGTTTTTTAGACAAAGATGTCTTCCCTACACCCATATAACCTAATAATATTATTTTCATATTTCCATTAATTCGTTACATAACAAGCATTTATAAAAAATGATTAAAAAAAATACAAATTTATAATAAAATCCCATTGGTTTTTAAATAATAGGTTTTATATTTGCACCCGCATTCAGGGAATAATATTGAATGACTTGGTAGCTCAGTTGGTAGAGCACATCACTTTTAATGATGGGGTCCTGGGTTCGAGCCCCAGCCAGGTCACTTTAAAAAAGTTAAGCATCACGCTTAGCTTTTTTTTGTTTTAGGCCATGTGGAGAAACGGTAGACTCGCCATCTTGAGGGGGTGGTGCTCGCAAGGGCGTGAGGGTTCAAATCCCTCCATGGTCACATTAAAAAAAGATAAACAATACATTTTGTTTATCTTTTTTTTATTTTTATTGCACAAACTAATATTTTTTATTACTTTTGTTTAACGAAAATAGAAAAACAATGAACAGTGTAAAAAATATATTTAGCATTAAGGACTTTGAAAACCTTTCAGGCATAAAAGCTCACACTATCAGAATCTGGGAAAAACGATATAATATCCTTGAACCAATGAGAACTGATACAAACATAAGATGTTATGATATTAAAAACCTTCAAAAGCTTTTAAACATTGTACTACTTCATAACTATGGTTATAAAATATCTAAAATTGCTCAACTAAGTCCGGAAGAAATTCCTTTAAAAGTTAAAGAAATCATATCTTCAAAAAGTGCCAAAACACATGCTATTAAATCATTCAAAATGGCAATGATGAATTTTGATCACACTTTATTTTTCAACACCTATGAAGAGTTACTTAAAGATAAAACTTTCAAAGAGGTCTTTAATGAAGTTTTTATTCCTCTAATGGAAGAATTAGGTTATTTATGGCAAACTGATACTATTTCACCTGCACATGAACATTTCATTTCTTATTTAATAAAGCAAAAACTTTTAAGCATAACAGAACAAATTCAAAGCAAACCTGCAATAAAAACAGATAGAGTGTATGTTTTATATCTACCTTTAAACGAAATTCATGAATTAGGTTTGATGTATTTAAATTATGAGTTTTTAGATAATGGCTATCAAACTATTTATTTAGGAGAAAGTGTTCCTGTTGAAAGCTTAATTGATTTAAAAAATTATTTTGAAAAAATAACCTTCGTAAGTTACCTAACTGTTGAACCAACTGCTGATAATTTAGATGAATACATAGAAAAAATAGAAGAAAGTTTATTAAAAGACACCCATCATGAATTAATATTATTAGGAAGGTTAACTTCTGAAATAAACAAGTCTAAACTATCTGACAAAACTAAAGTTTACAACTCAATATCTGAATGTGTTACAAGTTTATAAAATGAAAAATAAAATTTCAATTATTGGTTCTGGTTTTTCGGCTTTAGCTGCTTCTTGCTATTTAGCTCAAAAAGGTAATGATGTGACTATTTATGAAAAAAATAGCACTATTGGAGGAAGGGCTAGACAATTAAAAAAAGAAGGATTCACCTTTGACATTGGTCCAACTTGGTATTGGATGCCAGATGTATTTGAACGTTTTTTTAGTGATTTCAATAAAAAACCATCAGATTATTACGAATTAATTAAATTGAGTCCAGCTTATCAGGTATATTTTGGTAAATTAGAATTTGTTACTATAGCTGATAATCTTGAAGAAATAATAATTACATTTGAATCTATAGAAAAAGGTAGTGGAGAAGTTTTAAGAGACTTTATGGATGAAGCGCAAAGCAATTACAATATTGCGATAAAAGATCTCGTATATCGTCCCGGAGAATCTCCAATGGAATTGATTACATTAGAAACATCAAAAAAAGTAAATCAATTCTTTAGTAACATATCAAAAGACGTTAGAAAAAGGTTCAAAAACACCAAGTTAATTCAGATTTTAGAATTTCCAGTTTTATTTTTAGGTGCAAAACCAAGCGATACACCTTCGTTCTATAGTTTTATGAATTTTGCTGATTTTGGATTAGGAACGTGGCATCCAAAAAACGGGATGTATTCAGTAATTCTAGCCATGGAAGCTTTAGCCAAAGAATTAGGTGTTAAGATTAAAACCAATTCAAACGTTGAAAAAATATTTGTTGTAAACGGAAGTGCAACAGGAATTCAAGTAAACGGAAAAGTAATTAATAGTGATATTGTTTTAAGTGGCGCAGATTATCATCATTCTGAAACTTTATTAGAACAAAAAGACAGACAGTATTCAGAGAACTATTGGGATAAAAAAACATTTGCACCTTCTTCTCTCCTATTCTATGTAGGTTTTGATAAGAAAATAGAAAATGTAGAACATCATTCATTATTCTTTGATGTTGATTTTGATGTGCATGCTTCTGATATTTATGATAAGCCAAAATGGCCTGAAGAACCTTTATTTTATGCTAGTTTTCCATCAAAAACAGATGAGAATTCTGCTCCAGAAGGAAAGGAAGCTGGAATATTTTTAATTCCATTAGCACCAGGCTTAGAAGATAATGATAAATTAAGAGATCAATATTTTGAAAAAATAATGACTCGTTTTGAAAAACTAACAAATCAAAAAGTAAAAGAAAACATAATCTTTAAAGAAAGTTTTTGTGTAAATGACTTTATAAAAGAGTACAATTCATACAAAGGAAATGCTTATGGAATGGCAAATACATTATTACAAACAGCATTTTTAAGACCAAAATTAAAAAGTAAAAAAGTTAAGAATTTATATTTCACTGGACAATTAACAGTTCCTGGCCCAGGAGTTCCTCCAGCATTAATTTCTGGAAAATTAGTATCAGATTTAATAGAAAAATATCAATAATTATGAAAGCACTATTTGACAAAGTTTCAAATGAATGTAGTGTAAAAGTCACTAAAGCATACAGCACTTCTTTTTCGAGTGCCGTAAAAATGCTTGCACCTTGCATTAGACAAGATATTTATAACATTTATGGTTTTGTACGTTTTGCAGATGAAATTGTAGACTCATTTCATGATTATGATAAAGAATTTCTATTTGCTAAATTTGATCAAGATTTAGCCGATGCACTAGAACACAAAATAAGTTTAAACCCAATTTTAAACTCTTTTCAACATACAGTAAATAAGCACAATATTCCACAAGAAATGATTCATGCTTTTATGAAAAGTATGAAGTTAGATTTAAGTAAAAATGAATATTCAACTACTGAAGAATATCAAGAATACATTTATGGTTCTGCAGATGTAGTTGGTTTAATGTGTTTGAAAGTGTTTGTAAAAGGAAACGATGAGAAATACAATGAATTAAAAGATTCTGCAATGCGATTAGGTTCAGCGTTTCAAAAGGTGAATTTCTTAAGAGATTTAAAAGCTGATTTTGAAGACTTAAATCGAACTTATTTTCCAAATACAGATTTGAATCACTTAGACGAAAAATCGAAACAAGAAATTATTGCTGATATTGAAAGTGATTTTGAAGCTGCATACGAAGGCATAAAAAACTTACCTTTGGAAGCAAAATTTGGAGTTTACACAGCTTATCGTTATTATAAAAAACTGTTGAAAAAGTTACAAAAAACTCCTTCTTTGGAAATTAAAAATACACGAATTAGAGTTTCAGATTATCAAAAAATGCAGCTTTTAGCTAGATGCTACGTTAAATACAGATTAAATATTATTTAAAATGTTTGTCATTCTGAACTATATTCAGAATCTTAAAAAATTAATTATCAATAGTCAAAAAAGACTCTGAATCAGGTTCAGAGTGACAGAAAAAAGAGTCTACAATTAAAAACAAAAATTATGTTTCTTCAGATATTTATATTTATACTTACATTTTGCCTAATGGAATTTATGGCTTGGTTTACTCATAAATACGTTATGCACGGATTTTTGTGGAATTTACACGCAGATCATCACAAAAAAGACCACGATTCTTGGTTTGAACGAAATGATGCTTTCTTTATATTTTATGCAATTGTAAGCATAACTTGTTTTTATACTTGGAGCATTGGCTCTTTTAATTTTGGATTAGCTATAGGATTAGGGATTTTAGCTTATGGAGTAGCTTATTTCTTTGTTCATGATATTTTCATACATCAAAGGTTTAAGATATTTAGAAACGCGAACAATAGATATGCAAAAGCTTTAAGAAGGGCTCACAAAATGCATCACAAACATATTGGAAAAGAAGAAGGTGAATGTTTTGGAATGCTTGTTGTTCCTTGGAAGTATTTTAAAAAATAATTAAAAAAAAGCTCCAATTAAGGAGCTTTTTTTTATTTCATAATATCTTGTAAAGGTTTGAGTTGATCCAAATTTATATTTGATTTTTGAATCAAACCAATAATTTTCATAATATGCATTGGATTCATATCTTTTCCTAAAATTCTAACCACTGCAAATCCATTTTCTTTCTTATTTGCAAAAAGTACAAACTCATTAATATGATCATCATCACCCACAAAATAGATTGAAGCACCATCATTTCCAGAGCCAAATTTCATTAATTCGTTGTATGAAGTTGTATCTTTTAGAATTGTTTTGACTTTTTGAACCTCAACATCATAATTGCTTTTATTACTTTCTTCTTTTTTAAAAGCCAGTACATTCATTTTTTCAAATGATTTTAAAGCTTCTTTATCAGAAGCTGTCAATGACATTTTTTCAGTATTTATAATATCTGAACCTAAATCTATAGCTACAAAATCTTTGGATTCTGTATTGTCTACAAAGTATTTTTGCAAACTTGGTTTGGTATTACAACTTACTAAAGTGACTATTGAAAATAAAATTATAATTAAATTTCTCATCTTATTTTTTTGAAGCTTTTTTTAATTCGTCTTTACCTGGTAAGTTTAATCGTTCTGTTAAAGATGATATTTCATCCAAATCAAATTCACCTGTTAATGATAGCAATACAGAAGGTGTGTCTTTTGAACTGCTTTCCATAAACATCAATAACTCTTTGACAATTGTACTATTTCCAACTGATTTGACGTAAATTTTTACATTTTTACCATCACTGTTTGCACGCATCAATTCTTCTAAAGGATTTGACTTTAAGTAAGACGTTACAGAAGATTCCATTTCATTGGCAATCTTTGCGCTACTTGTTGTTAATACTTTTAAATTGTCCAATTTTTTAAGCAAATTAAGGTATTGTTGCATTTCTTTATCTTTTGCATCAACCTTAACTTTACTCATCATTTCGAACATTTTTTTGCTCACGTTTACTGAACTAACACCTTCTTTACCTTCAAACTTATCAAAAGAAGATTGGGCAAACAAAAATGCTGGTAAAACGACTAATAATAAAACGATTGCTTTTTTCATGATTTTTATTTAAAAATTATTTTTTTAGTTTTTTCATATTCTTCAATATAAGATGCGTTTTCCAGACCAGAATTTATATTGTTGGCGACCAATTGCAAGGCTTTGTGTGTTTCTACAAAAGCTTCTTCCGGACTTTCAAACGTATCTAAATTTTCTTGTTTTGGTGTGTTATTTTGTAAAAACATAAATACAATTAGGGATACAAATACAAGACTTGCTGCAACACCAAACCATTTAATATAATTATTTTCCTTTTTTGGAAGTATAAATTCTTTAGCTGTTTCATTTTTAGCAACTTTATAATATCCAAAAAGAGACTGATATTTCGCCAAATGCAAAGGCACATTACCACTAGAAAAAAAGTTTTTTAAAACTCGTTCCTCTGCTAAAGAAGTATTACCTTCTAAATACTTTTCTATTAATTCTTCCGTTTTTTGCAATTCCATAATCTATAATTGGCTAAATTTTTCTCTAATTGTTTTTCTTGCTCTTGACAATGCAACTCTAATTGCTGTTTCATTCATGTCTAAAACTTTAGCAATCTCAGCAAATTCATATTCTTCAATCTCTCTCAACTGAACAATTATGCGTTGTTGTTCAGGTAATGAGTTTATTATTTTTTCAACATTATATAAATTATCTTTACTAATTATCTGATTTTCTAAAGATAAATTATCGCTATAATTATTATGTGTAATTGATAAGTTATTACTTCTCTTTGCTTTCAGTTGATCTAAACAATAATTTTTTGTCATGGTCATTGCCATAGCTTCAACATTTTTAAATGCACTAGTTTCAGCTTTCCATAATTTTAACAAAACTTCTTGAGTTGCATCTTCTGCTTCCTCATTACTTATCAACATCCTTTTGGCTAAACGATACAGCTTATCCTTAAAAGGTTTAATTAGAGTTATAAACTCATGTTGTTTCATGTTATTCGTTTGTTTATAAAGTTAAGACGAATGTAAATTAAAATTGTTACAATAATTTAAAATAATATAAATTTACATACCAAAATAGGAACTTTGTAGTTATAATAATAAATTGCTAAAAAATTAAAATCCTTTTATGAAAAAAGTCTTAAAGTCAATATTATTAACAATATGTTTTTTGTTTATTTTTCAAAGCTGTAGTGATGATTATGACGATGTGTTGCATTACAGAAATACTAATGAATTCATTTGGACAGGTTTAAACCAATATTATTATTGGCAAAAAAAATCTCCTGATTTAGTTGATAATAGATTTGCAACTGATGCTGATTTTCAAAATTTCTTAACCAACTATACTCCTGAATCTTTATTTAGGCATTTAAGATATGAGCCAGGAAATATTGATAAATATAGTGTAATTTTCAGTGATTACAATGTTTTAGAATCCGCATTACAAGGTACTTCTAAAAATAGTGGTGCTGATTTTGGATTTAAAAGAAAAACACCTGGTTCAACTGAAGTATTTGGTTTTGTGCGTTATATTCTTCCAAATTCTGATGCCTCTACAAAAAGCATTCAACGAGGAGATATTTTTTATGCAGTAAATGGTGTGCCGTTAACTGTTGATAGTGATGGCTTTTTAAATCCTTCTGGATTATCTGATGATACTTTTACATTAGACATGGCCGATTATGACAATGGAAACATTACTCCAAACGGAAATACAATCACTTTAACTAAAACTCCTTATTCTGAAAATCCTGTTTTAATTAAAAACGTACATCAAGTAGGAAGTAAAAAAGTAGGTTATTTAATGTATAATGGTTTTTATTCTAGCTATGAAGGTGAATTGAATAATGCTTTTGCTTATTTTCAAGGAGAAGGAATAACACATTTGGTATTGGATTTACGATATAATTCAGGTGGATCTGTAAATGTTGCTACAAATCTGGCTAGTATGATTACTGGACAATTTAACGGACAAATTTTTGCAAAACAAGAATGGAACGAAAAAAGAATGAGTTATTTTAATTCTGTAAATCCAGATGCATTACTCAATAAATTCACTAATACTTTAAGTAATGGAAGTGGAATTAATAGTTTGAATCTAACCAAAATTTATGTTTTAACAACTAAATCAACAGCTTCTGCTAGTGAATTAATTATAAATAGTTTAAAACCATATATTGATGTCACTCAAATTGGTGATGTTACAACAGGAAAAAACGTTGGTTCAATAACCATATATGACTCACCTACTTTTAGAAAAGAAAATTTGAACCCAAATCACAAATATGCCATGCAACCAATTGTCTTAAAAATTCTAAATAAAAATGGTATTGGTGAGTATTCAAGTGGAATTTTACCAAATGTTACTTTTACAGAAAATTATGGAAATCTAGGCATTTTAGGAGAAAACACTGAACCTTTATTAAATTTAGCCTTAAATCATATAAATACAAACGGAAGAATTAACTTAAATTCCAACACAAAAGTATTTGAACATGTTACAGATTCTAAAAACTTAGATAGAATTGAAAAAGGAATGTATATCGAAAATCCTCCAAGCTTAAAATAGAGAATAAAAAAAGGCTTCCAATTGGAAGCCTTTTTTTATATATAAAATTCTAAATTAATTAAAGTAAAATCCAGCAGGAATAACTCCTACAGTAAAATCGTTTTCTAATGCTCCTGTATTAGAATAGATATAAACTTTTCCGTTTGAATTATAATCAGCGGCATCACCTACATATATTTTATTGTTTTCAACAGCAAAACTATAAATACCATAAACTCCTTGTCCAACTGTTGAGAATAAAGATGTTGTTGGTAAACTTGAAGCCGTTAAACTCATTTTAAAAACATCAGAATCTTGCGTATAAAAAATAGAATTATCAGCAATATATAAATTGGAAGGATGATTTCCAACAGCAAAATCTATCGAAGTGGAAACCGTTTCTGTATCTAAATTTATTTTTATTAATTTCCCTAAAGTCTCATCATTTGTCCATGAAGCTTTTCCTCCACAAATAACGTATAAACTTCCATTTTCAATTTGTAATGAATTAGGTACATCACCAACATTAATAGTATTTGTAACAGTGTTTGAAGTAGAATTAATTACAGAAACTGTATTTCCATAACCATAACCTCCTTGGTGAGCAACATATAACTTTCCGTTATTTTCTACAATTCGTTCTGGTCCTTCTACAACAGGAATTGATCCTGAAACTGTATAATTTGTCAAATTTAATGTAGCCACATAATCATCAGTTGTTACACCACCATCACCCCAATTAGTAACATATCCTTTTCCATTAGCAAAAGCAATGAACCTTGGGTTATCTAAACCTGAATCAATTGTAGCCACATATTCTAATGTATAACGATTTATAATTTCAATTTTATTTGAAGCATTTAAAACTACAAAAGCTAAATCATTATAAAAACCAACATCTTGACCCGTATTACCAAGTACTTTTGTTGGATTAACCGCTAAAAAAGCATTGTTTTGAAAAGTAGCAAAGTCATTTGACAAATAAGAAATAGAACTGTTGTCTTGTCCAAAGTTTCCTTGATTTAAGATTAGCACACCATTATCATAAGCTCCTAATGGCAAATTATCAGTAGTTCCATTATTGTCATCATCAGAACATGAAGCAAAAAACACAGCAATTGCTGCAATCATAATTACTCTTTTAAAAATCATTGTATTAAAAATTAAAGGTTAAATTCATCATATAATTACGACCAGGCATTGGTCTCGATAAAACATTTTGATAAGGTTTGTTTTCCAAATTCAGAATCTGAAATCCAAGATTTAAAGGTTTTTTAGCACCTATTTTATAATCTAAAGAAACATTAGAAACTAAATACTCTTTCAGTTCATAAGAATTATCACTAGAAGTAAAAACAACACCATTAAACAAATTTTGATAAGTGAAAGTGGTTCGCTTATATTGAAAAGCTATACTTGAAGTTGCTTTATGAAAAGGAACATAAATCAATTGTTTGTTGGTATCGTCATTTTCTGAAACCGTATAAGCATAAGTACCATTTATTTGAAGGCTTGAATTAGTGAAATTCTTATTCCAATGAAACAAAGCTTCTAATCCATAAATAGAAACATTATCAGTATTAATAGGCTGCCACAAACCAGAAGCATTTGGCAACCAACGCAACATATCCGTGATTTTAGAATAAAAAGCAGTTGTAGTTAAAGAAGCTTTTTTATAAGTAAAAACTTGACCCATTTCAGCTTGCAAAGCACTTTCTGGTTTCAAATTTAAGTTTCCACTTCCTTGCCAATACAAATCATTGAATGTCGGAATTCTGAAGTTTTTTGACCCTGAAAATTTTATCGCATACCAATTTGACAGTTGAATATTTCCTCCTAAAGAATACAACAACGGACTTTTATAATTAGAAGTGATCTCTTTTCTAAGACTCGCTTCATAAGATAATTTATCATTTATTTGATGCTTGAACAACAAACTAAAAGAACCTATTTCTCTTTTGTTATTTGACAAACTAGAGCCACTTCCTGAATTTTGAGTGTAATCTATAATTGAATTGACTTTAATTTTTGAAGTCCAATTGTATAACAAATCATATTTAGCAATAAATGTATTGGCATTTCCAGTTGAGAAATTCTCTAAAGCTTTATTTTCAAAATATTTATATTCTTCAGTTAAATAAGCGACTTTAGTTTTTGATGTGAACAAACCTGAATAATTAGTCCATTCCAATAAATTTCTAGTATTGAAATCTAAATAGTTACTTTTTGAAGGGGAAGCAATTGTGCCTGAAAAATTTCGACTACCATCAAACAAATAACTAAAAAACTTAATTTCATTATTCCTATTTATTCTATAACCTATATGTGAATTGAAACTTGTATTTTCATATTGACCGTTTTCATTTTTCTTATCAAAACCAATGTATTCATAATCATTTTCAGATTGATTGTGCGATATACTTGCATTTACAGAAATCTTATCGGTTGCAACATCTAAAGTATAATTGGCTCCAAAAGTTGAAAAACTTCCATAATTTAATTGCAGTTTATTTATAAATTGATCTTTAAAAGAAACATCATTATTTAAATGAATCGTTCCTCCAACAGCACCACTTCCATAAATTACACTTCCACCACCAGCTCTTACCGTTATGGAATTAAAATCTCGTGTACTTAAAGTATTAAAATCAGTTTGACCATTTAATTGAGAGTTGATATTTATTCCATTCCAAATAACAGCGGTTTGTTGAGCAGTAGTTCCTCTAAAAGAAGGTGAAGAAACCATTCCATTACCATTTTCCTTGAAATAAATCACTGAATTATAACGCAACAAAGCAGTCAATGAAGCTTGATTTTTTTGAATCACACTATCATTAAGTTGGCTTGTATTTTGAGTGTCTGAAAAGTTTTTTAATTGCGAATCGGTTAGCACTACTTCTCGTAAATGAAAAATAGAATCTTGTTGTGCCCAAATAAGAGAACAAGCAGTTAACGCAAAAAACAAAGCTAATTTTTTAAACATATCTTATAAACTTTTCTTCCCGAAAGTCATATTTAGTTAATAAATTAGGCAGGTCTCCTGGCTTGCGTCTTGTTATTCACCTTCCCAAGAATCTGAAACAAGTTCAGATAACTCAGTGGTAATGTAGATAATAACAAGCTTAATAGCTTACAGTTGCGGGAACAGCTCAAGAATTAGATTGTAGATTTTTGATTTCAGATTTTTGATTTCAGAAGCTTTATATTCTTAAATCAGCAATCGTTAATCATCATTCAGCAATCTTCACTCGATTCCCTTTTAATGCTGTTCAAAATTGAACAAGCAACCTTAATTCTGATGCGAAGATACTTTATTTTGGGTTAAAAAGTAATACAATAAATGTTTTTTGTATATTTGATTAACTGTTAAATGTTTACGTTATGAAAAAAACTTTACTTTTAATTTTATTAGCTTTTAATTTATGTTTTTCTCAAACTGGAATTGAAATTAGATTAGTTAACGCAAGTGTTGGAGGTATGTATCCTAATACAACTCCTCCCTATACATTATCTAATGATACAGGATTAAACTTAATCCTTCAAAATCATAATGCGTATACTTACAATTTGAGGGGTGGTTATCCTTTACCAGGTTTGACTAATAGAATTATGTATACAGAATGTAGTAATTGTAATGGGACAAACTTTCTAAATGATTTAATAGCATATAACTCAGTAATAGAAAGTGCTTCATATGCAGATTATAATTATTTTAGTGATGCTATTTATTCAAGATTAACTGATGGAACAATTGGAGTTCCAACTGGATTAAACTCTAATAATATAATAACTACAAATGATGCTGGTTTAAATCAAATATTTGTAAATCACAATGTATACTATTACACACAAGCATCTACAACAACAACTAATCCTGACTTATTAAAAACATATATTGTAGTTTGTAATTGTGATGCAACATTATTAAGAAATGATTTAAACGCATACAATACTGTAATAAATTTAACTGAATATATTAATCCGAGTTATCTTTTAAATTCTAAAAATTTTAATAAAAAAGAGACAATAGTTTATCCAAACCCTTTTCAAAGTATAATTACAATTGATACAGATTTTGCAATAAAAAACTATACTGTTATTGATTTGATTGGAAAAAAAATAATTGAAACCGAGTCAAAAGATGAATTAAATACTGAATTAGCAAAATTAAATTTGGGCACTTATTTATTACAACTTCAATCAGAAGATAATAATATTGTTACAAAAAAAATAATTAAAAATTAATCACTTCTTTTTAGTCATTTTATAAATCAACCAAGCAAATCCTACAATGAAATGAAGTAAAACTATTGCAGCAACAATATAAATAAAGGTATTTGAATTATCTCTCATTTTTTTATTGTAAAGTTAAACTTCTTTGAAAAAATATTTTGCATCATTTGTTACAAATCTGCATTTATTTCAAAACAAAATTCTACTTTTGTGTAAAGTATATTTTTTTATGCAGCACTTACCAAAAGCCCTTTTTTTTACGCTTCTTTTCTTGGGTTTAACCCAATGCAAAAAAACAGAAAACATAGCAAAAGCTACTGTTAACGAAAACCAGATTGTTCATGCAGAAGGTTTTTCTATAGTTGAATATGATGACTTTTCAATTCTAAAAGTAAAAAACACATATCCAGAATCTGATGAAACTTTTACTTATGTTTTGCACAAAGAAAACGTAACCATTCCTGATAGTTTACAACAATTTATAGCAATTCAAGTTCCTGTTCAAAAAATAATTGTTACCTCAACTACACATATACCTTCTCTTGAAATGTTAGGTGTCGAAAATACATTGGTTGCTTTTCCTACTTTAAAATACATTTCTTCTGAAACCACAAGAGAACGTATTGATCAAGGAAAGGTTAGAGAAATAGGTAAAAATCAAGGTTTAAATACAGAAGTAATTCTAGATTTAAATCCAGATATAATTGTAGGCTACAGTGTTGATGGTGATATAAAAACCTATAAAAACCTAGAAAAAAGCGGACAAAAAGTAATTTTCAATTCAGATTGGACAGAAAAAACACCTCTAGGAAAAGCAGAATGGATTAAGTTCTTTGGTGCTTTATATGATAAGAAAGAAAAAGCCTCTGCCGAATTTGAAGCTATTGAAGAAAGCTACAATAAAGCTTTAAAATTAGCACAAAAAGCCGAAACAAAACCCACAATTTTTGCTGGATCAATTTATGAAGACCAATGGTTTTTACCACAAGGAGATAGTTGGGCTGCTCTATTCTTAAAAGAAGCTAACGGAAATTACCTTTGGGCAGACACAGAAGGCACTGGCAGTTTAGCTTTATCTTTCGAAACTGTTTTAGACCAAGCAAAAGATGCTGATTTTTGGATTGGACCAGGACAATTTACTTCTATCGATGAAATTTTAAAAGACAATAAAAATTACAAATTCTTTAAAGCTGTTGAAACTAAAAATATTTATTCTTTCAGCACCAAAAAAGGAAAAACAGGTGGCGTTATATATTATGAATTAGCACCAAATCGACCAGATTTAGTCTTAAAAGACATGATTAAAATATTACATCCAGAACTTTTACCTAATTATGAATTGTTCTTTTTTGAGCAATTGCAGTAAATTCTCCTCCTTTGGAGGGGTGTCCGAAGGACGGGATGGTTTTTCTTAAATTAAAATACTTTGTATTATCTTTGAGCATTGCTAAAAATTTAATTCAACTAATGCCAAATACAAAAAAACATTTCATACTATTTATAGCACTTCTTGTTGCCTTAGTACTTTTGTTTTTTGTGAATATTAGTTTAGGTTCTGTTACAATTCCAAACGAAGAAATTTTAAAAGGAATTTTTAGCCAAAAAATGAACAAGGAAAGCTGGGAAATCATTCTCTATAATTTTCGTTTACCAAAAGCATTTACAGCAATTTTAGTTGGAATGGCACTTTCAATTAGTGGCTTATTAATGCAAACTTTATTTAGAAATCCTTTAGCTGGACCTTATGTTTTAGGGTTAAGTTCGGGTGCAAGTTTAGGTGTTGCATTTGTGATTTTAGGTACTGGAATTTTACCTAGTTTTCTTTCCAATTTATTTCTAACTTCATACGGAATTGTAGTTGCTTCTGGTTTAGGAAGTGCCTTAGTATTAATGGCTGTTTTATTAGTATCCAAAAAACTTAAAGATACTATGGCAATTTTAATTGTCGGATTAATGTTTGGAAGTTTTACAAGTGCAATTGTTTCTGTTTTAACTTATTTTTCAACGGCAGAACAATTACAAAAATTCACCTTTTGGTCATTAGGAAGTTTAGCCAATTTGAGTTGGAATGAAGTCAGTTTATTAGCAATTTTAACTTTCACTGGATTAGGAATTAGCTTTTTAGTCATCAAACCATTAGACGCTTTACTTTTAGGAGAACGTTATGCCAATAGTTTAGGAATAAATTTCAAAAAAACTCGAATTTTAATCATCATAGCGACAAGTATTTTAGCAGGAAGTATTACAGCTTTTGTTGGACCAATTGCCTTCATTGGATTAGCGGTTCCACATATGGCAAAGTTATTATTTCAAACTAGCAATCATTTGACTTTATTTTGGAGTACGATTTTATTAGGTGCAATCATTTTATTATTTTGTGACATAATAGCGCAATTACCAGGAAGTGATTTAACTTTACCTATAAATGCAATAACATCAATGATTGGAGCACCAATTGTTATTTGGTTGTTGGTTAGAAAGAAAAATTTTAGCTAATTACGCAGAGATTCGCAAAGAAACACAAAAAAACTCAGAGTAACTCTGTGTAATACTTTGAGAAGCTTTGTGTAACAAAAAAACAAATGAACAAAAAAGTCCTACATACAACAAACCTAACAATTGGATATACCTCAAAATCCAACACAACAACTATTGCAAAAAATCTAAACATCAATTTATCTTCTGGAAAATTAATTGGATTAATTGGTGCTAATGGAATAGGAAAATCAACTTTACTTAAAACAATTACAGGGATAATTAAACCCTTGGAAGGTAGTGTTTTTATTAATGACAAACTAATAGAAACCTTCAAGCCTGAAGATCTAGCTAAAGAATTAAGTATTGTTTTAACCGAACACCTTCCTCCTAGCAATTTAACCGTTTATGAAATTGTAGCTTTAGGAAGACAACCTTATACCAATTGGTTAGGAACACTTTCAAATGATGATAAATTAAAAATTGATGAAGCAATTGCATTAACTGAAATCGATTCGTTTCAACATAAAAAACATTATGAAATTAGTGATGGACAATTGCAAAAAACTTTAATTGCAAGAGCTTTAGCACAAGACACAGATTTAATCATTTTAGACGAACCAACTACACATTTAGACTTAGTCCATAAAGTCACTTTACTAAAATTACTTCAAAAATTAACGCACGAAACAGGCAAAACAATTTTATATTCCACTCACGATATAGATTTAGCCATTCAATTATGCAATGAAATGATTGTCATTACAGAAAATGAAATCTTTCAAAACCAGCCTTGCAACTTAATTGAAGATGGTGTTTTTAATACTATTTTTAAAAATGAAAACATCCAATTTGATGCTTTTCATGGAAAGTTTAACATTAAATAAAACTTACATTTTGTTTAATACTTTATAAGTAAAGAATTCGTAATTTAGTAAAAAATATCAAGTCATGTCAATTAAACAAATAAGCGCAATAGTTCTTTTATTTTCAACTATTTATACCCAAGCACAATTAAAAGCGGTTGCTTACTCAGACGGAAATCAAAAATTAGAAGGATTTTTAGCAACTCCAACAAAACCAAATGCTAAAAAAGCAGGTATAATTATTTTACATGCTTGGATGGGAATAAGCGATCACGAAAAAGAAAGTGCTGAAAAATTAGCCGAATTAGGATACTATTCCTTCGTGGCTGATGTTTATGGTCTAGGTAACAAACCAGAAAACACAAGTGAAGCAGGAAAATTAGCGGGTTACTATAAAACAGATTTTTCTTCCTATCAAAAACGAATTCAATTAGCTGTTGATCAATTAGTAAAAGCTGGAGCAAATGTCGATGAAATTGCTGTAATTGGCTATTGCTTTGGAGGAACAGGTGCTATTGAAGCTGCTCGTGGTGATTTAAAAGTAAAAGGTGTAGTTTCTTTTCATGGTGGTTTAGGAAAAGATGGTAGTCGTTTAGCCAAACCAATAACGGCAAGAGTTTTGGTGCTACATGGAGCTGATGACCCTTATGTTCCTGCAAAAGAAGTCAGTGCTTTTGAAGACGAAATGAGAACATCAAAAGCTGATTGGCAATTAAATATTTATGCAAATGCTGTTCATGCTTTTACACACAAAGATGCTGGAACAGACAACAGCAAAGGTGCTGCATACAACGAAAAAGCAGATAAAAGAAGTTGGGAAGCCATGAAAATTTTCTTTGACGAACTTTTTAAGTAATTCAAAAAAATATAAAATAAGCCTGAATTTTTTCAGGTTTATTTATTTAAAGCAATCTGCCTTTTAGCTTCACCAATTAAAAAAGTAACTGAATTAGCTAAATTGTAACTTCGTACATGTTCAGAAATCGGAATTTTTAAATAATTAGAAAACTGAGCTAGAACTTCTTCACTCAAACCAACACTTTCTTTTCCAAAAACCAACCAATCACCATCTTGAAATTCTTGTTCTAAATAGGATTTTTCAGCATGAGAACTCATTAAAAAAACTCTTGACAAATCAGGAATTTGAGCTTTCCATTCTGCAACTGATTGATATTCTTTCCAATCTAAATGCACCCAATAATCTAAACCAGATCGTTTTAAATTCTTGTCATTAATTTCAAATCCAAACGGATGAATTAAATGCAAACGACTTTCTGTTCCAACACATAATCGTCCAATATTTCCAGTATTGTTTGGTATTTCGGGTTCTATTAAAACTATGTTTAGCATTATTAAATTAATTATGAATTGTAATTTATGAATTGTGAGTTAAATATTGATTTATTAAATTGTAATTAATATTGTAATTTTTCCACTTCAATAACTTCTCCTGTATTTAATCCTTCTAAAGTCGTATTGCCTATTCTTATTCTAACTAATCGCAAAGTTGGAAACCCAACAGCTGCTGTCATTTTTCTAACTTGACGAAATTTTCCTTCGGTCAAAGTTAACGAAACCCAACTCGTTGGTCCGTGTCTTTCGTCTCTAATTCGTCTTCCTTCACCAATATAATTTGGTAATTCGTAAATCAAATGCGCTTTACAATTTCGGGTTAAATATTTGGAACCATTTATTCCAATTTCTACACCATTTGTCATTTCATCAACTGCTTCTTGCGTTATAATTCCATCAACTTGAGCATAATATTCTTTCTCCACTTTTTTACTTCTAACATCTGCACTAACTTTTCCATCTGTAGTTAAAAACAATAAACCCTCTGAATCTTCATCCAAACGACCAATTGCCATTGTACCTTCAGGAAAATCGAATAATTCACCTAATAAACGCTTTTTTCGTTTTTGTTCATAGATAAATTGACTCAGATAACTGTGTGGTTTGTGTAGAAGAAAATGATGATGCATCATAAAATGAATTTTGGCAAAAATACATTAATAAGTCAAAAAAATGATAATTGTTGATTAACGATTTTTGAATGCAGAAGTAAAAAATCGAAAGTTCTCAATATCTGAACATCTATTATCCAAAAATCTTATTATTTTAGTAACTTTACCTAAATTTTAATATATGAATGATTCGTTACTTATTCTTATCACATTTCTAGTAGCATTAGCTATTGGTTTTTTTATTGGAAAATTACTTCTAAAAGCGCAATCACAATCTGAAAAATCGGGTTTAGAAGAAAAAGTAAATGGTTTAACAAATCAAATAGAAGCACTTAAAAATCAATCTATTTCTGATAAAACACAGTTTGAAAAAACGTTACTTCAAGTGAATAACGAAAAAGAAACGATTCGTACAGAAAAAGAAGTTTTAGCCATTCAATTATCTAAAAAAGAGGTTGATTTTGAAAATCTTTGGGAACGAAATAAAGAACAGAAACAAGAAGTAGAACAACTTCAAGAAAAATTTACCAAAGAATTTGAAAATTTAGCCAACAAAATTTTAGAAGAGAAATCAAATAAATTTACAGAACAGAACAAAGAGAATATGAAAAATATTCTTTCTCCTTTGCAAGAAAAAATTCTTCATTTCGAGAAAAAAGTAGAAGATACTCATAAAGAAAGCATTGATTATCATGCAGCGTTACGTCAACAGATTTTGGGTTTACGTGACATGAATGAAAAAATGAGTAAGGAAACAATCAACCTAACGAAAGCCTTAAAAGGTGATAGCAAGTTACAAGGAAATTGGGGTGAATTAGTTTTAGAACGCGTTTTAGAAAAATCAGGTTTAGAAAAAGGCCGTGAATATGAAGTCCAACAAAGCTTCACTAATGAAGAAGGAACGAGAGTTCTTCCTGATGTAATCATCAATTTACCTGACGGAAAGAAAATGGTTGTCGATTCAAAAGTGTCTTTAACAGGTTATGAACGATTTGTAAATGAAGAAGATGACGATTTAAAAGCTATTTACTTAAAAGAACACGTGACCTCAATTAAACGTCATGTGGAGCAATTAAGTGCTAAAAATTACCAAGACATTTATCAAATGGAAAGTCCAGATTTTGTCTTACTTTTTATTCCAATTGAACCTGCTTTTGCATTAGCGTTAAATGACGATAATACCTTGTATAATAAAGCTTTTGAAAAAAATATTGTAATTGTAACACCTACTACTCTATTAGCAACATTACGTACAATTGATAGCATGTGGACCAATCAAAAACAGCAAGAAAACGCTATTGAAATTGCTCGTCAAGCTGGAGCACTGTATGATAAATTTGAAGGTTTTGTTTCTGATTTAATTAAGATTGGAAAGAAAATGGATGAAGCCAAATCTGAATATGGAAATGCAATGAATAAGCTTGTTGAAGGAAAAGGTAACTTAGTTACAAGTGTTGAAAAATTGAAAAAAATGGGTGCAAAGGCAAAGAAAGCTTTACCTGAAACTATAATAAAAAGAGCAAACGAATTAGAAGAAAATTTAATTGATAAGGAAGAAAATTATGAGCAAATTTAAAAAAGTATTAATCTACAGCACTTTGTTTATTGTGTTGTTTATTGCTGGTTATTTCACATTTGTGTACTACGTACCTTATAGTGAAGGTATTCGTTCGGGTGAATTAATCAAAATAAGTACAAAAGGATACGTTGTAAAAACTTGGGAAGGAGAAATTAGTCAAGGAATTTCTGGTGCTCAAATTTTTACTTTTTCAGTAATGGATAATAATCCCGAAGCTATTGAGAAATTAAAAGAACTACAAGGTCAATATGTAAAAGTTGAATACGTAGAACGCTATAGAACATTTTTTTGGTGGGGAGATACTCGCTATTTTATAAAAAATGTTTATGCAGAAAAATCTCCTCATTTTAACAACTAAACATGACACAAAAAACTAATACAGTTAACAATTCTAAAATAACTTTTACTGAATTAATGCTACCATCACATTCCAATTTTAGCGGAAAAATACATGGTGGTTATTTATTACAATTGATGGATCAAATAGCATTTGCAAGTGCTTCCAAATATTCGGGTCTATATTGTGTAACAGCTTCCGTTGATACTGTGGATTTTTTAAATCCTGTTGAAATCGGTGAGTTATTAACGTTAAAAGCTTCTGTAAACTACGTTGGTAATAGTTCAATGGTTGTCGGAATTAGAGTTGTTTCAGAAAATATTAAAACTGGAATAATCAGGCATTGCAATTCAAGTTATATTACAATGGTTGCAAAAGATGAAGAAGGAAATAATGCAAAAGTACCCACTTTAATACTTTCAAGCTTAGAAGATGTTAGACGGTTTTACGATTGTGTCATCCGAATAAATCAAAAAAAGAAAAATAAAATTCTAGAAGATAAATTTGATCATACATCAGAAAAATCACTTGACAATCTATCAAATTATAATGTTAAGTTGCTGATTAAATAACAATTACTGTAAATTAAGTTTGAATTTAATTCATTTTATCTTAAAAAAAATTATATTTGTTATGTAATATAAAATTTTATAGAATGAATAAAATCTACTATTTAATATTTTTTTTTCTTGGTTTAACTTTTATTTCATGTTCTTCAGATGAAGATGATGTATATATTGAAATACCTATTGCAGAAATACCTGTTTCTGTAAATTTAGAAGAAGTTCCTTATTCGAAATTATCTGATTATCATTTTTTTAAAGATGAACTAAAAAACCATCTACCTACAACTGGTGTTCTACCTTATGAACCCGCTTCCTCTTTATTTGCTGACTATGCTCATAAAATGCGTTTTGTTTGGCTGCCAAATGGAACAACAGCAACTTATAATGGAGATGATAATGTATTTGAATTCCCAGTTGGAACGGCTCTTTTAAAAACTTTTTATTATGACAATGTTCAACCAAACAACACAAGAAAAATAATTGAAACTAGATTACTAATAAGAAAATCAGACGGTTGGAAAGCTTACGACTATATTTGGAATACTGAACAAACAGAAGCGTTTTTAGACACGGTTGAACAAGGAGTGTTTATTCCTATTGAATGGAAAGAAAATGGCATTACAAAAACCACAACTTATAAAACACCTTCTCAAACGGAATGTTTAACTTGTCATAAAATAAACCCTAACCAAACAACTGGTGGAGAAATAACTATTCCAATTGGTCCAAAACCTCAAAATTTAAATACCAATTATAATTATTCAACCGGAAGTCAAAACCAAATTGCCAAATGGAAAAGTATTGGCTTTTTAGGAAATGATGTTCCTAATACTTCAACAATTTACTCAGCTGTCGATTGGAATGATACTTCAAAAACATTAGAACAAAGAGCACGATCTTATATAGATGTCAATTGTGCACATTGCCATAGAACCGGTGGACATTGTGATTATGTTAGTATGCGATTTAATTTTAGTAATACTAATTTAGACACTTTCGGAGTTTGCATGACACCTTTATTTTATATAGAAAATGGCCCTTTTGTAATAAATGGTGGTGATGCTAATCATTCCGAGTTAATCCACAGAATGAACACAACAGAAGGTGCTACAATGATGCCTATAATAGGCCGCACAGTAATTCATAATGAAGGAATACAATTAATTAGTGATTGGATAAATTCTTTACCAGCAGATTGTCACTAAAAAAAGATGAAAACATGAAAAAAATTACAATCCTATTTTACTTTTTAATAAGTTTTCAAATAACAGTTGCTCAGGACACTTGTGATACTGCTCCAACTATTGGAGTTGGAACACATACAGTTGCAGCTGTAAACGGAACTCAAATTCCAACTCCTGATTGTATTGGATCTGGAAATCCAACTGCTGGTGAATGGTATAAATATATTCCAACACAAGCTTATACCGTTACTGTAACAACAGATTTAGCCGCTAATATTTGCAAAGACACTAGATTACATATTTACGGAGGAACATGTACTAGCTTATCATGTATTGCAAGTGATGATGACTCAGGTGTTTTACAATGCAATAGTGGAAATACAAATTCGTATTTATCAACAGTAACATTTAATGTAACAGCTGGAACAACCTATTATATAGCTTTTGATAATCGCTGGAGTTCAGCAGGTTTTGATTTTCAAATAATAGAAACACCAATTATTGTTCTTCCAATCAGTTTTACCTCTCAAAGCATTTCATCAAGTTCAACTATTTGCTGTGTTGTAGATATGAATGGTGATTATTTAGATGATATTGTAACTGTAGGAGCTACTTCAATGACAATTTTACATCAGCAAACAAGTGGAGGATTTATTTCTTCAACAATTGCTTTACCTGGATTAACAACAACTCCAAGCTGGAGCATTACAGCTGGAGATTATGACAGAAACGGTTTTAATGATATAGTTTTTGGAGGTTCTAGTAGGTTAACCATTGTAAAAGCAAATGCAACGGGTACAAATTATACCGAAGTATCTTATCCTCAAAATATTTTTACTCAAAGAGCTAATTTCGTAGATATAAATAATGATGGACATTTAGATTTATGGGCTTGTCATGATGTGGCTCAAAGTCACGCTTACAGAAATACAGGGAGTGGAGATTTGGTTTTTGACATTTCTTTAATGCCAACTTTAGCTGTTGGAGGAAACTATCAATCGATGTGGACTGATTATGATAATGATGGTGATATGGATTTATATATTGCAAAATGCCGTGGTGGTGCTCCTGTTGGTGATCCACAAAGAATTAATTTATTATATAAAAATAATGGTAACGGAACATTTACAGAATCTGGTGCAATTGCCGGATTAAATGATGGCTCACAATCTTGGTCAACAGCTATTGAAGATTTTGACAATGATGGCGATATGGATTTTTTATTATCAAACATTTCAGACACCAATAAATTCTTTAGAAATAATGGTGATGGAACATTTACAGACATTTATGCAACAACTGGAATAGCCGCACAAGTTGGTTCTTGGGAAGTACAAGCCGTTGATTTTAATAATGATGGCTGGGTAGATTTCTTTTGGCAAAATGGAAAAGAAATTTATTTAAACAACGGTGATTTAACTTTTACTGGTTATGATTTAACTTTCAGCGAAGGTGGAATTGGAGATTTAAACAATGATGGCTTTTTAGATGTTCAATATGGTGGAAATGTTTATTATAATGTTCCAAATGCAAACAATTGGATTAAAGTTAACTTACAAGGAGTTGCCAGCAATAGAAATGGAATTGGAGCAAGAGTAGAAATTTATGGTGCCTGGGGAAAACAAATTAGAGAAATAAGAAGTGGACACGGATTTAGTCATCAAAGTACTATGAATGCCCATTTTGGAATTGGAACAGAAACTGCAATAACACAAGTTATAATTCATTGGCCTTCTGGAACTGTTGATGTAATTAATAATCCTTCTAGTAATCAAGCTCTGACCGTAGTTGAAGGTTCTAGTCCTTTAAGTGTTGTGAATTCTGAATTAAATAAAATCATTATTTATCCAAATCCAACATCAAAAACGCTTTCAATTTCTAATGCAAGTCAACTAAGTATTAAAAATATTTCAATCTATACTACTCAAGGAAAAATTGTAAAAAACATTCTTTATGAAAACGATACAATTTCTGTAGAAGATTTAGCTGAAGGTTTATACATTTTAACGATACAAACCGAAGATGGCAAAAAATATTCTGAAAGTTTCTTAAAGAAGAATTAAATTAGTCAAGCCTTTATAAAAAATAGTCTTTTATTTACAAAAGACTATTTTTTTTGCAAATCATATTGTGATTTTTTATATCATTGTAACTTATTTATGACTTATGAAAAAAATAGTATTTCTATTCATTCTTTTAACTGGACTTTTTGCTATTGCACAAAAAAATATCGATCCAACTCCAGAAGATATTAAGCTAGCTAAATCGTTAAGAGTAAAATATGACAAATCCGATATTGTTATTCTAAAAAGCGAAGAAAACGTGAGTTTTGCCATTAATAAAAGTATTAATTCTGTTGAAGTAAATTACAAAATAAATGAAAATTTAATGAACATCAATCACAGAGCTGATATTTCAAAATATGAGTTTTATGATAGTGAATCTGAAATAAAAACATTTAGTATAAAATACAGAAACAATAAAACTGCTGCCTTTTATCCAAAAGATGAATTTTACAAAAGCAATGATTTATTCTATAATGATGCCAAAGTAAAACATGTACAATTAGACTTTCCTGTTCAAGGCTATTCGTATGATTATGAAATGGAAAAGGAAATTAGAGATATTAAATATTTCACAAGCATTTACTTTAATGATGAATATCCAGTAATTGAAAAAACAATAACAATTAAAGTTCCAAAATGGTTAGAATTAGAAATTAAAGAATTCAACTTTAATTCTTATGATATTAAAAAAACCACAACTCCTGATGGAGATAATAAAATCTATAAATATGTCATAAAAAACATGGATCCATCTGTAAAAGAAAACAATGCTCCAGGTCCAAGTTATTTGTATCCTCATGTTTTATTTATTGCCAAATCATACACAGAAAAAACAGAAAAGAAAACACTTTTTAACAGCACAGCAGATTTATATAAATGGTATAAATCATTAGTAGATTCTATGAAAGATGAGCCAGCTATTTTTGCAAATAAAGTAAAAGAATTGACTAAAGATGCAAAAACTGATGACGAAAAAATTAAAAACATCTATTATTGGGTACAAGATAACATAAGATATATTGCTTTTGAAGACGGAATTGCAGGCTTTAAACCCGATGATTCTCAAAATGTTTTTGAAAAACGTTATGGTGATTGCAAAGGAATGGCGAATCTTACCAAACAAATGTTGAAATTAGCTGGTTTTGATGCAAGATTAACTTGGATTGGAACAAATCATATTGCTTATGATTATAGTATTCCTTCTTTATCTGTTGATAATCATATGATTTGCACCTTAATTAAAGATGGCAAAAAATACTTTTTAGATGGAACAGAGAAGTTTAATTCATTTGGAGAATATGCTGAAAGAATTCAAGGAAAAGAAGTGTTAATTGAAGACGGAAACAAGTTTATTATTGACAAAGTTCCTGTACAAAAATCAATAACAAATTCAGAAAAAATAATCACTAACTATAAAATTGAAAACGAAAATTTAACAGGTTCTGTAAACAAAGAGTTTATTGGAGAAAGTCGCGCAACATTTTTATATCAATACAACAATGTTAAAAATGATAAAAAAGAAGATGCCTTAAAATGGTTTTTATCCGGAAACGACAAAAATTATAACATTTCAAATATTATAACTTCAGATTTAAGTAACAGAGATCAAAAATTAAATATTTCTTATGAAACAAAATTAGCGAATCATGTTTCTAGTTTTGATAATGAAATGTATGTTGATTTAGATTACGACAAAGAATATAAATATTTAGACTTAAAAGAGCGTAAAAAAGACATTATGTTCGATTATAAATCACATGATGATATTACAATTATTTTAGAAATTCCTACAGGTTATAAAGTATCAAGACTTCCTACAAACTTTGAAATAAATAACGAAGATTATACTATTTCCTTAAAATATGAAGTAAAAGGAAATACTATTATTTATCATAAAATGTTTGATTTTAAAAAACCTATTCTAAAATCTTCAAAATTTGAAGAATGGAAAAAAAATCATTTACAATTCACAAAAAATTACTCCGAACAAATCGTTTTAACTAAATAAAATCAGATTCATAATTCCATGAAAAAAATACTTACTTTTCTATTTTTAGGCTTATTTTTTATTGCCAATGCACAAGATAAAAACAAAGTCAAAGAATTTTTTTGGGGTGCAAATGATACCTACAAAAAAGTCACAACTATTCCAGAAAAATATAAAAACGAATCCGCTGTTGAAATCATTAAATTTGAAGATTATGATTATCACAAATTTGGTAAAAGCGTCACCTTTACTTCATCCTATAGAAAACGTATAAAGCTGTTAGATCAAGCAGCTGTTACTGAGTTTTCTGAATTTTCATTTGAAAAAGATGGTGCTGTTGGAATAAAAATTATTAAACCATCAGGTAAAGAAGTAGAAATTGACATTGAAAAAGAAGCTAAAATTGTAGATAATTACAAAAAAATTGCTGTTTCAGGACTTGAAATTGGTGATATTATTGATTTTTATAGTCAATATGTTTCTAATTCTTATTCAATTGAAGCGTTTGGTTTTGAACCTGTTGAAAGCACTTTAGGAAGTACCTATCCTATTATGAATTACAAATTAATTTTTCAAACAGAAAATGATTTTTTTGTAAATTTCAATACCTATAATGGTGCACCACAATTAAAAGAAATTCCAACAAAAAAAGGTAATGAAAGAAGATATGAATTAGAAGCACAAGACATTCCAAAAAATGATTTTCCGCGTTGGTTTTTGCCATTAGTAGAACTGCCATGTTATAAATTTCAGGTATTTTTTGCTCGTTCAGGGAAATTTGAAGAACGTGCTGAAGCCTTTTTACCAGAGAAAGAAAGCATAGTAAAATCTGTTGTTTCTAAAGAAGATATTTTTAACTTTTATAATACTAAATTCTCTCCAAGTGGTGATATTGATGTAATTAATGATTTCTTAAAAGGAAAAACATTTGATTCTCAAGAAGATAAAGTTAAAGCAGTTTACTATTTTACAAGACATCAATTTTACACAAGATATGTTGAAGCTTTTGTAATTGATGAAGCTAAAATCATGTATCCATTTGATCTTTATGGCTATAATCCAACGTTCTTTACCAAAGAACAGCCTTTTATAAATTATTTCATGCAATTCCTTAAAAAGAACAGAATTGATTATGATATCATTGTTTCTACTGGAAGAGAAAATGGTCCAATAAAAGATATTTTAATTCAAAGCAACACAAAGATTCTTTTAAAGATATACACTGAAAACCCAATTTATTTCGGGTTATTCACACCATATTCATCTCCCGAAATGTTTGCTTACGAAATTGAAAACACAAATGCATATGCCTTAAAAGTATCCAAAAACAGAAAAGTAGATGACATTGAAAGCATAAAACTTCCCGAATCTACTTATAAAGACAACATTTCAAAAGTTACAACAAATATAACTTTAGCTTCAGATTTCAATACAATTAATGTTGCTAAAACATCATCATTATATGGTCACAATAAAGAGTTTGAACAAGAATCTAAAATACTATTTTATGATTATGTAAATGAAGATTATGAAAAATATGGCACAAAACCATTATTAGACATGGTGAGTAATAAAAAGAAAAAAGAACAATACAAAAAAGAGTATGAGGCTTTAATTAAAAAAATTAAAGACAACAAAAATGAAAAATTTAAAACTGAAGCTGAGCAAGAATATGGCGTTAAATTAGACAAACACGAACTAGTTATTAAAAACACAGGAAGATTTGGAAAAAATGATCCTTTAACCTATGATGAAAAATTTGTAATTACTAACAGTTTAATTAAAAAGGCTGGTCCAAATTATATTCTTGAAATTGGAAAATTCATTTCATCACAAGTTGACATTGAAGATAAAGAAAGTAAACGAACAAATAACATTTATTCTATTTTTCCAAGAAGCTATGAATATACAATTAACCTCGACATTCCAGAAGGATACACAGTTGCTGGATTAGAAAAAATAAACGTGTCCGTTGAAAATGTTACTGGGAGTTTCAAAACTGTAGCAGAAATTAAGAACAACAAATTGTCAATTGTTACATCAAAATGCTACTATCATTCGTATGAACCAAATGCTAATTGGAGTAAGATGATAGAATTTCTAGATGCATCTTATCAATTTTCACAAGAAAAGATACTACTCAAGAAAAATTAAAAAAGTACAAAAAAGTTAAATTCATATTAGATTTTGATCTGAAATAAATAATCTAATTTATTTTTAATATATTTATAAAAAATTTTATACTAAACAAAATGAAAAAAATTAAACAGATTTCAATTTGCCTTTTGCTATTAGTTTCTATTAGTTCAATCGGTCAAGTAATGACTAGTGGTGTTGTAAAATACAAAATGACTAGCGATAACGAACAAATGGCTATGATGGGAGACATCATAATGACAAACTATTTTGACAATGAGAATGTTGCTGTAGAAGTTGATATGATGGGTGGAATGGTTTTAACTAAAATCTACAAAAAAATAAACGATCCAAAATCTACAAAAATGACAATGGATGCAATGGGTAACAAATACGAAATTACTGGAATAGATGAAAATGCTTCTAAAGGTGTTGACATGGCAGATTTAGATAATATAGCAACAGTTACTTTCGACAAAACTGCAACAAAAGAAGTTGCTGGTTTTAAATGTTATAAAGCTACTGTAACATACAATGACGATAAAACAGGAGAGTTTTACATAACTGATGATATAAAAATGATGTCTTCTGCTAAAGAATCTAAATTAAAAGGATTTCCTTTAGAAATGAAAATTGTTACTCCAGAAGCAACATTAGAGTTAAAAGCAACTGAAGTTTTTAAAGTTGTATCAAAAGACGCATTCATTGTTCCTGCAGGATTTGAAAAAGTAACCATGGAAGAATTTCAAGAAAAAATGGGAGGCTAAGTTTTAATTTACCTACTAAAAAGCACAAAAGCACACTATTTATTTATTGTGCTTTTTTTTTATCACAAATAAGAACCCTTTAAGTATCAAAAAAGCAGTAATTCTTTAAATTTAAATTCTTTAAAAAAAACAGAAAACAATCTTGATTTGTATTTGCAAATAGTGTAAATTTGATTTACTAAACGCCAAAAAATCAACTATATGCCAAATTCATTTTCCTTTAAATTGGGAACACACAATGACCAAAAAGTTATTTTTATTCAGTTTGAAAAAAACTATCTATTAACCCAAGAAGTTAAAAGTTGGGTTGGGCATAAATATAGCATAACCAATAAATGTTGGTATGTTCCAGATGTTCAATTTTATAGAGAAAAATTCGGAATTTCCCCTGAAAAAGAGATGAGTTCTTTTTTAGCATCTAAAATTTCAGAATTTCATCAAAAACAAATAAAAAAAACAAAAGCAACCATACAAATAAAAGGCTATAGTGAAAATACAATAAGAAATTATTGCAGTGAATTAATTCAATTTTTCATATATATTCAACCCAGAGAAGCTACAGAATTAAAAACTGAAGACTTAAAAAACTACGTTTGGTATTGCATTACAAAATTAAAGCTGACAGAAAACACCATACATAGTCGAGTAAATGCTTTAAAATTTTATTATGAAAAAGTACTTAATTATGAAAAATTTGCCATAGAAATTCCGCGACCAAAAAAACATTTAAAACTACCTAAAGGATTTAATATAGAAGAAATTAAAAGAATTTTAGCAGCTACACCAAACTTAAAGCATAATACTATTTTAAAATTAATTTATGGAATGGGCTTAAGAGTTTCAGAAATCATAAATTTAAAGATAAATGATATCGATAGTATAGAAATGCGTGTTTTTATTGAGAGAGCCAAAGGAAAAAAAGATCGTTATGTTAATTTACCCGAAAGTGTTTTAGAGCAGCTTCGCTCCTATTATATAGCGTACAAACCCAAAGAATATTTGTTTGAAGGACAATATGGTGGACAATACACAACGAGGAGTGTGCAACAATTTTTTAGAAAATCGTTAGATAAAGCTAACATTACTAAAAAGCAAGGAGTTCATAGTTTGCGACATAGTTATGCCACACACTTATTAGAAAACGGAACAGACATTCGATTTATTCAAGAATTATTAGGACACAACAATATAAAAACAACATTATTATATACACAAGTAACAGATTTAAGTTTAAGAAAAATAATTAGTCCATTAGATAATTTGTAAGAAAACAATTTATATATTTGACTAATGAGAAAATATAAAAAAATAAAAACGAATTTCGTATTTTGATATATATTCTCATAAATAACTAATTAACAGTATATTACGTATTTAAATGGTTTTTAGGTTCGTATATATAAGAGTTGTGGTTCATGGCATTGAAAATAATTTTCAAATCAACATTTTTGGAAATTTCAACCTGAACGAAGTAAAATTTTGTTTCTGAATTCTTGAAAATTTTGTATCAATTTTTGTAGAAAATCTAACCTGAAAAACTTTGCGATTCTTGAACTTTGTCGAAAATTATTTTGCGAATATAATGTGTTTAATGTAAAAACCTAAAACTGAACTTTGTCGAAAAGTTTACTTGAATTATTTTGCGAAAATTCAATAAAATCATCAAAACATTAAATCATTAAAATATTTAGTTTTTAACGTAAGAAATTCTGAAAATCATTTATTCATCAAAATCATTTTAAAAACAA
>TARA_R110000850_G_scaffold276645_2_pt1 | contig 57655 bp, 39 predicted proteins | sample TARA_R110000850 | Tara Oceans TARA_R110000850 (sample SAMEA4397586) | marine metagenome | biome: Polar Biome; feature: [SRF] surface water layer (ENVO:00010504); material: water (ENVO:00002006), including particulate matter (ENVO:01000060) such as... | depth 5 m
GAATCTACTACCACAGTAATATTAGCGACATCACAGTTGTCAGGACTTGCAATTTCGCAAATCATGTATGTAATTACATAGGTTCCTGCAGGAGTTCCAATTGCTACAGACACATTTCCATCAGAAGTATTAAGTGAAACACCTGAATTAGTTGCAGGAGTTAACACAGATATAGTAACTGTACTAGCATCAATAAAAGTTATTCCATTTAAACTATCATTAGATGTTAAAGCATTAACTAAATTTGGATTACCTATAGTTTGATTAACAGGAGTTGACGACATATTGTCATCATTTGCAATAATTACATTTGTTTCAGTTGGGTCTTCTACAACTATGATTACGTTTGCAGTATCACAGTTAGTTGGATTCCCTACTTCACATATAGTATAAGTTGCAGTATATATTCCAGGAGGAGTTCCTGCTAAAACTGTTACTAAACCAGTAGTAGTATTAATAGAAAGACCACCAGTCGGAGTATTTTGGAAAGAAGTTCCCACCGTAATGATTACTAGAGAAGGATTTGTTATAGGGTTTCCGTTAAGAATGTCGTTTGTAAGGATATTAACAGGAGTGCTCACTACAGTTCCGTCTACAGGATTTGTAGTATCATTTACCGCATCAATAGTATTAGGTATTGCAGGATCTTCCACAATAACAATAATATTAGCACTATCACAATTAGATATATTTGCTACTTCACATATTGTATAAGGAATAGTGTATGTACCAGGAGTTGTTCCTACTGGTACAGTAAATTCACCTGTAGCAGTATTGTATAAACTACCAGGAATTATAGTAAGGTCAATCATAGTTACACTCACAACAGAAGGACCAAACGGAGCACCGTTTAAAGTATCGTTGTTTAAGATGTCAATAGTATGAGGAACGTTATTCGCTACAGGACCAAATGGGTCATTAACTGCATCGATAACTAATAAAGGAGTATCAATATCTGTACATGTTGGACATGATGGGTTAGGATCAGAAGTGTCACTTGTTATAGTAACGACATTTGTTAAGTTTCCAGTGTAGCTTGAAGGAACAGTAAGAGTTAAAGTATAAATTACTGTAGTTCCATTGGCCAAAGTTGGTAAAGTGTCTAAAAGTGCACCAGTACCACTTGAACCATTATCACCACTCCATGTTGCTGTTGTAATTCCACTAGGTAGAGCATCACTAACAACTACATTTGTAGCATCATCTGGACCATTATTAGTAACAGTAATTGTATAAGTTACATTTGTTCCTGGAGTATATGTTGCTGAGTTATCTGTTTTAACAGTAACAATATCAGCACTATTAGCAGTTACATTAATAGTTACTAAAGCTGTATCACAATTTGCAGTAGGCGTATTGTTGTTACAAACAGTATATTCAAAACTATCTGGTCCACTATAATTTGCATTTGGTGTATATGTTACAATATCATCTGTAGGATCTAATGGCGTTGCATTAGGGTCAGTTATAGTAACAGTTCCGTTAGTTGGTAAAGTAGAAATTGTTAATGTACCATATAGAGGGACATTCGGATCACCAATAAATAAAGTATCATTAAAATATATATCTATATCGACAAAAGAGTTTTCTTGAACTGTAGCTGAATCATCTTCTGTTTCTATAACATATATTATAAATATTGCAGTATCACAGTTTGAAGGATTTGCTACTTCGCAAATTTGATACTGAATTGAATAACTTTGTGCAACTGTATTAAGTGGAACAAATATATCACCACTAGCGTTTATTACTAAACCAGGTAGTGGAGAAACTCCAAAAATTGTAATATTTACTAATGCAGGATTAGTAATAGCTATTGTCTCTAATGAATCAATTCCATTACCATTATTAGCAAAAATATTTCCTACAACACCTTGCTCAGATGTACTTATAGTAAAATTATTGTCATCTTCAGCAATAATTGAAGGTTCAATAGTTATAGTTATAAAAGCAGTATCACAAATTCCAGGATTTAATGCATCACAAATTTGATATTCTGCAACATAAGGAACCCCATTATTTACATTTGAATTGATAGGTATTGTTATGTCACCATTATTATCAATTGCTAATCCGGTTAAACCACCATTACTAATTAATGTAATAATAACTGTTGATCCAACAGTTATAGGATTTCCATTTAAAGTATCTGGTGCAACACCATTATTAGGAAATATATTTCCAATAGTTCCATCAGCTTCATTTGCAGTAATTGTATCGTCTTCTGCAATAATCTGTGCATTAACAGTAATAAAAATAGTCGCAGAATCACAATTTGAAGGTATTGCTACTTCACAAATTTGATAGATTACTTCATAATTTCCTGGATCTGTATTTGCTGGGACATTCACATCTCCACTTGGACTAATTGTTAAACCAGTTATTCCATCAGGATCTAGAACAGTTATACTAACTAACGCAGGATTACTAATTGGTGTACCGTATAATGTGTCTTGACCAAAATCATTATCCGCAAAAACATTTCCTATAACACCACCATTTGGAAAGTTAATTGACATATTATCATCAATTGCATCAATACAAACCGTACCTGAATTATTATAATTAGCGTTATAAACGTCTGTTAGCATTCCATTGTCGATTGAATTTCTAAAATCACCACCAAACATTCCAGGATCACTAGAGTCTGGATCAACACCAATGTTAAATAACCTTAAACCAGGTACACATCCACCATTTATGGTAAACGAGAAGATAAGTAATTCTTCACCTGCAACTAGATTTGTTAAGGAACCACCAGAATCCACACCATGAAAATCACTTTGTGGTTGAGGAGTAGGAGCATATATAATTGAGTTATCACCCCAATTTCCTGCATTAAAACTTGTTAAGTTTTGAAGTGGACTATTAGCTACAGATGCAGGAACAACAACTGATATTTGAGATGGTCCCCAAGTAAAGTTATTCTGAGTAAAATCAGGTCTTGCATAAACTTCGTATCTGTTAAGTGTAGTATTGTACTTTAGGGTTAAGTCGATATCTTGACTATAGCCTAAAAAGTTTACTAACAGAATAAGACCAAATATTATTTTGTTTCTCATCTTTTTATATTTATTATTTATCATCTGGTTAAGATTTAATTTGGTGTTTGCTCTATGAAAAGGTTGTAGTTATAAAAATTCAACACATTCAGAGTATACTTAGTTATTACATTAAAGAAAATATATGTAGGGTCATTTCCAGGGCCACTATATTTAACTTTTGCATCCATATTAACGTCTCCCATAAAGTAACCTGGAAAAGCATTATTAAAGTTGTAAAAATTAAAGTCATTTCCTGTATAATTCAATATTGTATTGAAGATAACTGCTTGATCAGTATTTGGCCCAGAATATTTAACTTTATTATCAGCATTCGTATTTCCTGCCCACATTGCATATTTACCATTCGTTTCTTGTTCTTGTTCAAAACCGTCAAAATCAACTGGAGTGTTAAAGTTCCATAATTGAGATGGAGTAGCAGAACTAAAATCAAATACTGCATTTGTTCCAGAGAAAGAAAGCGGTACAGCTGTCATTACTCCTAAATGGTTTCTATGTTTAACAGAAATGAAATAACTTGCTTTTGTTAAGTTATTAAAACTTAAACTACTTGTTCCATCAGAACTTTCAACAATATCACCGTCTCTTTGAATTAAAGCTGATTTTGTATGCATAACAATTGAGTTGTTTGCAGGATCTCTTAATTCAACAAATACCCAGTCAACAATTGCATTATCACCCGTGACGCTTAAAACAGCATTTGTAGTTTGTTCACTTGCAACAAAATCGGGTCTATTAAACCTAACGTTTCCAGCAGTTCCCATTACCGAATATGGTTCAGTTAAAGGAATAACATTGTTTGTTCTTAAGTTGTCACGCATTTTACCATCAGTAGTTCCAAATAAAGAACCTTGAAGTAATGCTTTTATTTCAACTCTTGAATTTTCAATTACAATCGTAACAATTGCTGAATCACAGTTTGTAGTTGGATTTAAATTACCGCAAATTTGATATTCAAAAGTATAAGTTCCTGAAGGTAAATTTGGATTAACGGAAATAGAACCAGTTGTTGGATTAATTGTAAAATTAGGAGACGGATTTATTAACGTTAATGTTACATCTGCTGGGTTTACAAAGTTCAAATTATAAACGTCATTAGAATAAACATTAAATAAATTTGTAAATCCTGTTGTTGTATTTAAAGGTGTTCCTGAATAATTATCATCATTAGCAACTATTGTTGGTCCAACAACAAGTACTTCTGCAATTGCAGTATGACAATCTGTAGGTAATGCTGCATTACATACTTGGTATGTTAATACATAGGTACCAGCTGGAGTATTAGGAGCTACATTTATAGTTCCATTAGGTTGTAAAGTAATAAAACCAGTTGGATCTGCTATAGATGTTGTTAAAATAATATCATTAATGTTTATTGGAGAAATACCATTATAGTAGTCATTATCTAAAACATTTAGAACAGCATTTTGTCCAGATAAACCATTTATTGGTCCAGCATAATCATCATTTAAGATAATAGTAGCTTTTGGGAAAGTTGTTACAGAAGATATATTATCTGCTGTATTTGGGTCAACTTGGTCACCTGATATTTCTGCTGTATTTGTGTAGTTTGAAATTGTATTGACTTGAGCCGTAACAGTTAAAACATAAGTATTTCCTACAGCCATATTACCAATATTCCAAACACCAGTATTTGGGTTGTAGGTTCCAATTCCAGCTGCATGAGTTATATAATTATATCCATTTGGTAAAACATCATCAACTCTAACGCCAGTAGCATTAGATATACCATTATTAAAAGCAACAATTGTAAATACAACATTGGTACCTATATTTGGTGTTGGATTATCTACTGTTTTTGTAACCGATAGATCTGATAATTTAACTGGTGTAGTCGAAGCTGAAGCTTGTGTATTAGATGTATTTGTATCGTTTTCATTTGCATCTATAATAGCTGTATTAGTATAATTACCTGTTGTATTGACAGTAGCAATTATAGTTAATGTTTGAGAAACGCCATTATTTAAATTTCCTATTGTCCAACTACCATTTGTATTATTATAATTTCCTGCAGTAACAGTGTGACTTACATAAGTATATCCACTTGGTAATGAATCTGCAACGTTTGTTCCAGTTGCATTACTTGGTCCATAATTAGTTGCTATAACTGTAAAGGTTACATTTGTGCCAACATTTGGAGTGGTATTATTAACTGTTTTTGTAACACCAACATCAGCCAAAGGCCACGGAGTTGTAGTAGCAGAAGATGAATTATTAGTTAAAATAGGGTCATTTTCAATAGCTGTTACAGTAGCAGTATTTGTAAAATTTCCAGAAGGATTTACAGTAGCAGTGATTTCCATAGTTACCGTAGTTTGATTAAGCATTGCACCAATACTCCAAACACCATTTGTACTATTATAACTTCCTACTGACACGACATTACTAACGTAAGTATATCCAGTTGGTAATAAATCTGTAGCTGTTACACCTGTTGCGTTACTTGGCCCATTATTAGTAACAACGATTGAGAAGATTACATTTCCATTTACATCAGGAGTTGTAATATCAACTTGTTTAAGTATCGCTATATCACTTGATAATACTGGAGTAGTTAAAGCTGAAGAAGTGTTATTTGTCATAACATTATCAGTATTTGTTCCAGAAATTACAGCTGTATTAACATAATTACCACTATTTAGAACTTTTGCAGTAATTGTTAATGTTTGTGATTGACTATTATTTAAATTTCCAATTGTCCATGTACCAGTAACATTATTATAAGTTCCTTGTGTAGCACTATAAGTTACATAACTATATCCAGAAGGCAATAAATCAGCCACTGAAACTCCTGTTCCAACACTTGGTCCATTGTTAGTAGCTACTAAGGTAAATATAACATTTGATCCAACTAAAGGAGTTGCATTATTAACTGATTTAACAATTGCCAAATCAGAAATTGGATTAGGTACAGGAGTAGTGCTACTCGAATTATTTGAAGGATCAGAATCATATTCTGTTTGACTTACACTAGCAGTATTTAAATAATTTCCGTTTGGATTTACAAGTGCTGTAATAGTCATAGTTTGTGTTTGACCATTGTTTAAGTTACCTATATTCCATAATCCAGTAACATTATTATATGTTCCAACTGAAGTTGTATTTGATTGATATGTATATCCAGATAATAAATTATCAGTAACAACAACATTTGTTGCATTACTTGGTCCGTTATTTATAACAGCAATTGTAAATGTTACTTGAGAACCTACGTTTGGAGTTGCACTGTTAACTGTTTTAGTTATAGCAATTTCTGTTACAGGTAATGGCATAGTTACGGCAGTATCCGTATTATTTGATAAATCTGCATCAAATTCTAAACCAGTAATAGTTGCAGAATCAGTGTAATTACCAGTTGGTAGAACCGTTACAGTTATTTCTAAAACCTCACTAGTTCCAGAAGGTAGATTACCAATTGTCCAAACACCTGTTGTTGGGTTAAAAGATCCAACTGATTGATTGCTTGATACAAATGTATATCCATTTGGTAAAGTGTTTGTTACTGTAACACCAGTTCCATCACTTAAACCATTATTAGTAGCAACTATTGTGAAAATTACGTTACTTCCAACAATTGGAGTTGTAATATCAACATTATTTGTTATTGATAAATCTGCATTTTTAGTTGGAGTAGTAGAAGCAGTTGCAGTATCATTTGAAGATACATTATCTAATTCATTTCCATCAATCGTTGCAGTGTTTAAATAATTTCCATTTCCTTTTACTTTAACAGTTAATGTTAAGGTTGCAGAACCACCATTAGTTAAATTATTAATAACCCAATTTCCATTTCCGTTATTATATACTCCTAATGTAGCAGAAGCATTTACAAATTCATATCCTGAAGGTAATAAATCATTAACAATTACACCAGTTGCATTACTTGGTCCGTTGTTGGTTGCAACTATTGTAAACACAACATTATTTCCGACAGTTGGTGTAGCATTATTTACAGTTTTTGTAACTCCTAAATCAGCTAATCTAATTGGAATAACTGAAGCTGATGATATATTATTAGAAGGATTATTATCTGATTGATTTCCAGAAACAGTGGCTGTATTCGTGTAATTACCACTATTATTAACGGTTGCAGTAATTGTTAACGTTCTAGTTTGAACAGTATTTAAATTTCCAATATTCCATATTCCTGATGTATTACTGTATGATGAACCTCCAGGAGCATTATGTGAAACATAAGTATATCCACTAGGAAGTAAATCTTGAACAATAACTCCGGTAGCATTACTAGTACCATTATTATTAACAGTTATAGTAAATATAACATTTTGCCCTACTTGAGGTGAAGCGTTATTTACTGTTTTTACAACAGCTAAATCAGCTACTTGCCCAACAATAGGTGAAGAAATAGAACTATTATTATTAAGGTTAGGATCAAATTGATCACCAACAACATTAGCAATATTAGTATAAGGTCCATTCGCATTAACTTGAACGGTAACAGTCAACGTTTGACTAATACCATTGTTTAAGGTACCAATAGTCCATAAACCAGAAGTATTATTATAAGAACCAATTGATGTTGTACTTGATAAATAAGTATATCCAGCTGGTAATAAGTCATTAACTTTAACACCAGTTGCATTTATAGGACCATTGTTTGTTGCTACTATAGTAAATGTAATTACATTTCCAACGTTTGGAGTTGCTAAATCTACTGTTTTTAAAACGGCCAAATCCGCATTTGGAATTGGAGTTGGAGTAGAAGTTGATGTGTTATTAGAAACATTTGGATCAAATTCATTTCCGAAAGCAGTAGCTGTATTTGAATAATTTCCTGTTGGATTTACTAAAGCAACAATTGTTAACGTTTGTGATGCTCCATTTGCTAATGAACTTAATGTCCATTGTGCTTGGTTATAAGAACCTGAAGTAGCTGAATGACTAATATAAGTATAACCTGAAGGTAAAGCTTCTGCTACTACAATTCCTGTAGCATTACTTGGACCAGCATTTGTTAATTCAATTGTAAACGTTACATTTTGGCCCATTAAAGGGGTTTGATTGTCAACAGTTTTTGTTACAATTAAATCACTTTTAGGAACTGGAGTAGTTGTAACTGTTGATGTATTATTTCCTGGATTAGGATCAGTAAAAGCTTGAGTTACTGTTGCAGTATTTGAATAAGGTCCTGTATTATTTACAGTAACAACAATATCTAAAGAAGCAACGTTTCCATTAGCTAAGTTTCCAATATCCCATAATCCTGTAGTTGAGTTATAGAATCCTAAAGTAGCAGTACTAGATACATAAGTGTATCCATTTTGCAATAAATCACTAACTTCTACATCTTGAGAATTACTTGGGCCATTATTGGTTACAGTTACAGTAAAAGTAACTTGACTTCCAACTAAAGGAGTTGAGTTATTTACAGTTTTTACAACAGCTAAATCAGCTATTATATTTGGAGTTGTTGAAGCTGATGATGTATTGTTCGTCAAATTAGGATCAATCTCATTTCCTGTAACGGTAGCTGTATTTACATAATTACCCGTTTGAAGTGCTGTAGCAGTTATTGTTAAAGTTTTAGTTCCATTTGCTAAAATACTGCCTGCATTCCAAACACCAGTTGTACTATTATAATTTCCTGTAGTTGCAGTATATGAAACAAATGAATACCCACTCGGTAACAAATCTTGTACAGTTACACCAGTGGCATTACTTGGGCCAGTATTACCAACTATTATTGTAAATATTACATTTGATCCCACTAAAGGTGTTTGATTATTTACTGTTTTAGTTACGCTCAAATCAGTTACAGGATTTGGTGTCGTAGATGCACTAGATGTATTATTTGTGCTTACTGTATCAACAACACTACTAGATGTTATAGTTGCAGTATTTAAATAATTTCCTGAACTTTTAACAGTTACATTAGCTGTTAATGTAGCAGTTTGTCCTGGATTAAGATTAAAGTTAGTCCAATTAACATTTGAATTATACTGTCCAGCACTTACAGTTACATTATTTACAGTATATCCAGTAGGAAAAGCTTCTGCTACTATTATATTGTTAGCAGTACTTGGGCCATTATTTGTTACAGTTACTGTAAAAATCACATTGGAACCTACATTAGGTGTAGTGTTACTTACTGTTTTTACAACTGATAAATCAGCATTTTTAACTGGTACAGTGCTTGCACTTGCTGTATTGTTACTTGTGTTTGGGTCAGTATTATTGCTAGTAGCTGTAGCTGTATTAGTATAATTACCTGAATTTAGTACAGTTGCTGTAATTGTTAATGTTCTTGTAATACCATTGTTAAGAGTTCCTACAGTCCAAACCCCAGTACTAGAAATATAAGTTCCAGCAGTTTGAGTGTGAGAAGAATAAGTATATCCACTAGGCAAAAGATCTGTTACAATAGTATTAGTAGCGTTACTTGGACCGTTGTTAGTTACATTTATTGTAAAAATAACATTTGTACCAACTAATGGAGTAGCATTACTAACCATTTTTGTTACTGCAATATCAGATACTGGATTAGCATTTGGTGTAACACTAGAAGTATTATTTGGAGTATTAGTATCTAATTCGTTTCCTGTTATGGTAGCAATATTTTTATAAACACCTGTTGCTTTTACTGTAGCTGTTATTGTTAAGGTTCCAGTTGAACTAACTGACATATCACCAATAGTCCAAATACCTGTTGAAGAATTATATGAACCTACAGAGGCTGTATTTGAAACATATAAATATCCAGAAGGAAGTAAATCATTTACAGAAACTCCTGTTGCATTACTTGGTCCGTAATTGTTAACAGCAATTGTAAATATTACTTGAGATCCTACTTGTGGATTTGAGTTATTTACAGTCTTAACAACTCCTAAATCAGTAATTGGAGTCGGTTCTACTCTTATTAAATCTTCATTGTTTGATAAGTCAGGATCAAATTCAAAACCAGCTATCGTTGTTGGAAAATTATATTCTCCTTGAGGTAAAACTGTAGCAATTATTGTTAAAGTTTGCGTTTGTCCATTAGTAAGTGAAGGAATTGACCATTCACCTGTAGTTTGATTGTAAGTTCCACCTGTTTGTGAAGAACTTACATAAGTATATCCATTTGGTAAAATACCTGCTACATTTATGTTTGTACCTGTATTTGCACCATTATTTCCTGCTAAAATTGTAAATGTAACATTAGAACCTACATTTGGAGTAGTATTATTTACATTTATGTCAACATATAAATCAACACATCCTTTTTTAGCATTTGTAAATACATCTTGAGTATAAATTCCCCATCCCCATGTGTTAATTACTCTAATATTACCAAAATCATTACATAAAATATTATCATCTTGATTTCCATTAACTATTGGTGCCGGAATTACATTTCCAATATTTCCGTTTCCACTCCATGCATGTGCTGGTGAAACTGATCCAATTGTAGAGTTATTTAAACCTGCTCCGGTAATGTTACTTGTATTATTAAAACTAGCATCACAAGTTGTACCTACCTGAGTTAATAAACTATCGTCCCAATACATTTGTGCATTTGGAACAGAAATAGGAGCAACAAGAGATACTTTAATACCATTAGCATTAATTTCAGCATCATATATAGGTAAATTAAATCTACCTTTTAATAAAATCAATGATAGCTGTATTGTAGTTGTATTATTTACATTATTTCCTAAACCATCTAAACCATCCCATTGTGCCTCATTGTATCCGGCTGGCACATTAAACAATTCTAAAATTCTATCGGTTGTACCTGCTTGATAACCAGGAATTCCATTTAAATTAAATAAAATCTTAATATCACCTGATTCTGGAGCATCAAATCTTATAGCATACATAGGACCACAACCACTAATTGCGGGATTAATAAATTTAGGCAGCAGTGGAACTGATGCAATGGGGTATACCGTTGAGTCGGGTTGATTCAAAAATATTTTATATCCATTCTGAAAAGAAGGAGAAACACTTGAGTTTATAGAACGTCTATTAACAGCAAAGTTACTTGTGTTAACAACTCCATAACTATTTACTGCAACATCATAAGCAACAGGTCTAAAGTTTGGCTGGAATTCAATTTTAACAATTGCTTTATCATCTGTGTAAGCAAATAATTGTGGTGAAGATGAAGAATTAATGTTAACTGAAAATTGTACTTCTGCACCATTTGTTGGTTGTACAGCAACAAAAGCCCATTTATCAGAATGAACTCTACCATTATAAACTGTATTATTAGCTTTAGCAACTGTAAAATCGAAATATGGAGAATGTGCCCAATTGCTCGAATTTCCACTATTACCATTAGGTATCATAGTTGCACCACCATCATTACTACGGTACGTTTCAATCCAAAACTCCCCATTTACTGAAGGATCAAAAGTAATAGGAGTATATCCTGTAGGATTTAATCCATTAATGTTTGGTCCAGCTAAGGCTTGAGCATAAGAATTAATCTTTCCTACTGAGTTATTTGGATTCCATAAAGTTGGACCTACTATAACGCTTCCATCAGGTCTTCTAATTCTATAATATACATCGGTTAAATTTGGAATTGTACCAGAAGTGACTCCATTTGAGTATTGTCTCCAATCAAAACCAAAATAGAAATTTTCTACCGAATGGTCTTTAATTCGGAAATAAATTCGGTTGTCTTCGTTACAATTTAAAAACGAACCCGAATTACGATAAGGGATAATAACTAATGAAGTTAAGTTACTAGATGTTGGTGAAACTGTTTTTGTACCTTCAGCATTTGCTTCAAAATTGAATACAGACGCAACAATGCACAACAAAACAATCAACCTTTTGAGTAAAGTGTGTTTCATACCGATTCTTATAATATTTTATTTGTCTATTGTGTTAACTTTAACAAAGTTGTTGTAGTTACCACCTTACAAATGTAAAGGAGTTATTTAAATAATCAAATATGTCTTTAACTTATTCGATTAAAAACATTCATTTTCCGTTTAAAAACAATAGTTATCAACAATTAATAGCTTTAATTATGTATTTTATTATTAATAAATTGCAAGAAAAACAACATAAAAAAAGATTTTTTGACTTTTTTCATGAATAATAAAAGATAAAACATCTTTTTTGTTAAATAATTCATATTAATTATTTTAGGTCTATTTCTTGTATTAAATTTGTTAACAATTAATAAATTTAGATATATTTTATGCTTTTAATTCTAATTAGGCACGCAAAATCTTCTTGGGAATATGATTTAATTGATCATGAAAGACCTTTATCTTCTCGAGGTTTAAAAGACTCACAATTAGTATTTAATGAAATTAGAAATTTTCTACCAAATAAATATGTAGTTTATAGTAGTTCTTCGAAAAGAACAACACAAACAGTAAAAATATTCTCAATTTTGAACAATTTACAGTTTGATGACATTGTTTTTAAAAAGGAACTTTATACGTTTAATAGTCTTGAACTCGAAAAATGTATAACAAGCTATAAAAAAGAGAATTTGATAATTTTTGGTCATAATAATGCCATTACAGATTTTGTTAATAAGTTTGGAAATTATTATATTGAAAATGTACCTACTTGTGGCGTAGTAATTATTAAATTTGAAGCATTAAATACTATATCTCCAAAAAAAGGAGTTATAATTAAGACAATTTTCCCTAGAGATTTAAAATAATGATGGATAATCACGTTGAAAACCTATATATTGACCGCGAAAAAAGCTGGTTAACTTTTAATGCTCGTGTGTTGCAAGAAGCTGCAGATGAGTCTGTTCCACTTCTAGATAGACTTAGATTTTTGGGAATATTTTCAAATAATTTGGATGAATTCTTTAGAGTTCGATATGCAGCTATTCGTAGAATGAATATGGAGGAAGAGAATACTGAAAAAATTTTAGGTGGAATTACTGCTGAAAAATTATTAAAAGACATTACAGACATTGTTATTGAACATCAGTCTGAAAGTTTAAGAATTTTAAGTGATATAGAAGAGAAATTAGAAAAAGAAAATATCTACATCATAAATGAAAAAGAAATAAACAAAGAACAAGAAAATTTTATAAAAGATTTTTTTATTCAAAATGTAAGTCCAGCTGTTGTAACGATTATGTTAAATGATTTAGAAGAATTTCCTTTATTAATGGATACTTCTGGATATTTGGCAGTAAAATTAGTTATGAAACCAACAAACGAAACTTTTTTTGATACTTTTCTACCTAAACAAGAGATTAAGTATGCTATTGTTGAGATGCCAAAAACAGTGAATAGGTTTGTTGTTTTACCATCAAATAATGAAAAACAACACATTATACTTTTGGATGATGTAATTAGATATAATTTGCATAGTATTTTTAATGTATTTGATTATGAGTCAATTAGTGCTCATATGGTTAAGATTACTCGTGATGCTCAATTGGAATTTGATAGTGATTTGTCAAAAAGTTTACTTGAAAAAATATCAGTTTCTGTAAAAGAAAGAAGAGTTGGTGAACCAGTTCGTTTTGTTTATGATCAAGCGATTGCCAAAGACACTTTAGATTTCTTATTAACAAGAATGAAAATCGATAGTTCAGATAGTATTATACCTGGTGGAAGATATCATAACCGAAGAGATTATATGAATTTTCCAAACTTAGGAAGATATGATTTACTTTATAAGCAAAACTTTGCCTTGCCAATACCTGGCTTAGATTTAGAAGGAAGTCTTTTAACCAAAATAAAAGAAAAAGATTATTTATTAAATGCTCCTTATCAATCATTCTCTTATTTAATTCGTTTTTTAAGAGAAGCTGCTTTAGATCCAAAAGTTGTTTCTATAAAAATAACTTTATATAGATTAGCTAAAAATTCTCAAATAGTTAGTTCTTTAATTAATGCAGCTAGAAATGGAAAGAAAGTAATTGTTCAAATAGAATTACAAGCTCGTTTTGATGAAGCAAGTAATATATCTTATGCCGAACAAATGCAAAGAGATGGCATTCAGCTAATTTTTGGAGTAAAAGGTCTAAAAGTACACAGCAAAATATGTGTAATTGAAAGAATTGAAGCTGAAAACGTTAAGTTATATGGCTTTATATCAACAGGTAATTTTAATGAACTTACTGCTCGTTTTTACACAGATGTAACTTTGTTTACTTATAACCAAAAGATTCTTAAAGACGCCAATAAAATATTTGATTTTTTTGATGTAAATTATCGCATTCATAGATACAAACACTTAATAGTTTCACCACATTATACGCGTTCTCGTTTCAATAAATTATTCGATAGAGAAATTCTTAATGCCCAAGCTGGAAAAAAAGCATATATTAAGCTTAAAATGAATAGCTTAACAGATACAAAAATGATTGATAAGCTTTATGATGCTAGTAGAGCAGGAGTGAAAATCAATTTAATTGTAAGAGGAATTTGCTGTTTAATTCCGGGAGTAAAAGGTATGAGTGAAAACATTAGGGCAATTAGTATTGTTGATAATTATTTGGAGCATTCAAGAGTCTATATTTTTTCTAATGAAGATAATCCAGAAGTTTATATCTCTTCTGCAGATTTTATGACAAGAAACTTAGATGCTAGAGTAGAAGTAACTTGCCCTATTTATGATGATGAAATTAAAAAAGAGTTAATCGAAACTTTTCAGATTTCTTGGAAAGCAAATGTAAAAGCTAGATTACTTAATGGAAGTTTAGAAAATAAATACAAAAAAATAAATGGTGAAAAACCTTTTAGAGCTCAATTAGAAATGTATAATTATTACAGAGATAAATTAGATGTAATTTATCAAAATTTATAAGCCAAAATTAAAAAAATCTAGATGATTACTATAAAAAAATATGCTGCAATAGATATTGGTTCCAATGCGATGCGACTTTTGGTAACCAACATTGTTGAGCAAAAAGATAAGCCTACACAGTTTAACAAAAGTTCATTAGTTCGTGTGCCTATTCGTTTGGGTCAAGATGCTTTTACTGTAGGAGAAATTTCTGAAGAAAGTATCGATAGAATGATTGATGCTATGAAAGCTTTTAAATTATTAATGAAAGTTCATAAAGTGGAACGATATAAAGCTTGTGCAACTTCAGCAATGCGTGAAGCTTATAACGGAAAAGATATTGTAGAGTTAATCAAGAAAAAAGCCGATATAAAAATCGATATTATTGATGGAAAAATGGAAGCTGCTATAATTGCTGCGTCTGAATTAAAACATTTCATCAACAAAGATAAAACTTATTTATATGTTGATGTTGGTGGTGGAAGTACAGAGTTTTCTTTATTTAATGACGGTAAAATTGTAGCTTCGAAATCATTTAAAAATGGTACAGTTCGTTTACTAAATAATATGGTAAATGACATTGTTTGGACAGAAATTGAAAAATGGATTAAAAACGCTACTGCAGAATATGATAATATTACTCTAATTGGCTCTGGTGGAAACATCAATAAGTTATTCAAATTGTCCGAAAAACATCAAGATACTCCTTTGTCTTATGTGTATTTGAATGCGCAATACCAAAAGCTTAACGCAATGACTTATGAAGAAAGAATTTCAGAAATGGGTTTAAATCCTGATAGAGCCGATGTAATTATTCCTGCAACGAGAATATATCTAAAAGCCATGAAATGGAGTGGTGCAAGACAAATTTATGTGCCAAAAATTGGACTTTCGGACGGAATTGTGAAGGCTATGTATTACGGTAGAATTTAAGTTTTTTTATTTTTTACTATCCAAAATTTTCTCAACAGAAGCCCAAAATCTTAATGAAGCTCCTATTGATTTATCAGCAAAACGAGATAATAATTTATAATTGTTGACGAATATTATTTCACTCTCATTTTCTGGTGAAAAAAAGCCCATATTCCAATTTTCAAAATACCTTTTTTCAGAATTGTTTTCCCATAGCAATTCTATTTTATGATGACTTTTATCTTTTAATATTCTATCATAAGTTGATAAAACACTTTTTTTATCTCCTTCTAAAATTTGAATAAAAAAATTATTGTAATAGATTAAACAATCTGTGATTTCTAACTTTGAATTACAACAGACTGACTCATCTAAAATTAAATTCAAAATATTTTGATTTAATTCAGTCATTGATATTGATTGATACGTCAATTGGTAAATTTGTATGCTGTAATGTTAAGGCGTTTTATTTAAACATCCAAATCAAAAGTTTTTCTCAATAAATCTATAGCAGGATTTATGTTTCTTAATCTTTCGTATTTATCATCTGGTGTAAAAGCGTATTTCTTTTCAACAGTTTCATTTACTTTTACATTAATTACAATGTCGTGATTGTGTAGTTTTCCACGTAAATAACCAATTAATTCAACACAACCTGATAAAAAATCTTCTTTAGTACTTTCGTTTGGAAGTTCTAAAGTAATTGTTGTTCCATCTAAAATTGGTTCATTCATTAACATATAAGTTGATAATAACATTTTACCAGTATCAGACATTCTTTGAGCAAATTTATTCCAGAGCAAAAGCATATCCGTCTCAGTAAATTTTTCAGAAGGCAATTCTCCTAAGTGTTTTAAATGTTGACTTTGTTTGGCTTCCAACTCTTTTTTAGCACGCAAACCAGCTAATGATAAAGCAGAAATAGGTTTTTTTGTTGCTAATTGTTGCCCCAAAGTTTCGGGAATGATTGCAGAAGTCTCTTTTGCCTCAGAAGGTTCAACAGTTTGTTTTATTTCAGTAGTATTTTCTGTAATTTGTTCAGTTTTCTCTGTCAACGGAACACTTTTTTCTTCAAGCTCAGCACTAATCACTGATGACTTAACACTTGCAACTGAAATCTGCTGACTGCTTTCTGCAACCTGCTCACTGACTATTGAAGACTGAACACTGCCAACTGATTTAACTTCAGTAATAGAATAAGAATTGTTTCTAAAATGAGTTGCAGGAATTATAAATGTGTTAGGCTTTTTTTTTTCTCCATCAAAAGTGATAGAGGCTAATTGCATCAAACATAATTCGACCAATAACCGCTGATTTTGACTGATTTTGTAATTTAAATCAGTTGTATTGGCTAAATCAATTCCTTTTAGTAAAAAGTCTTGCGAAGCTTTTTGAGATTGTGCACTATATAAAGCTTTAGCTTGTTCTCCAGAATCTAACAAAATTAAAGTAGAAGGAGTTTGACAAACCAATAAATCTCTAAAGTGTGAAGCTAATCCAGCAATAAAATGATGACCATCAAATCCTTTAGCTAAAATATCATCAAAAGCTAAAAGCAATTCTGGAATTTTATTTTCTAGAATTAAATCAGTAACTCTTATATAATATTCAAAATCAAGAACGTTTAGATTTTCATAAACGGCTTGTCTTGTCAAATTATTTCCACAATAAGAAACCACTCTATCAAATATTGATAAGGCATCACGCATGGCACCATCAGCTTTTTGAGCAATAATGTGTAAAGCATCATCTTCAAAACTTACCCCTTGTTCGGTTGCAATTTCTTTTAAATGTTCTTTAGCATCATTAATGGTAATTCTTTTAAAATCAAAAATCTGACAACGCGATAAAATCGTAGGTAGAATTTTATGTTTTTCTGTAGTTGCTAAGATAAAAATTGCGTGTCTTGGAGGTTCTTCTAAAGTTTTCAAAAACGCATTAAATGCAGCTTGAGATAACATATGAACCTCGTCGACAATATAGACTTTATATTTTCCGGTTTGTGGTGGTATTCTAACTTGGTCAATGATATTTCGAATGTCATCCACACTATTATTAGAAGCCGCATCTAATTCAAATACATTGAAAGAAAAATCTTCATCAGGATCATCATAACCTTCTTGATTGATTTTTCGAGCTAATATTCGAGCACAAGTTGTTTTTCCAACACCTCTTGGTCCTGTAAAAAGTAAAGCTTGTGCTAAATGATTATGTTCAATGGCATTAAGTAATGTATTAGTAATAGCTTTTTGCCCTACAACATCTTTAAATGTTTGCGGACGATATTTTCTGGCTGATACTATAAACTGTTCCATTGAATTGAATTGGTATACAAATGTAATTTTTAAATCATCAAATCACAAATTCCAAATTCCAAAAAAGGGTTAATGTTACTAAAAGTTATTCACAATAATTTTATGAAAAATCTCTAATAGATAAGTCAATTAAAATTTTATCAGCACCATTAAATGAATTTGCAGCAAAACCAGCTACAAAAACACCTTTTTGCCCTGATTTTGATTTTATTCCATAAACCATAGACTCATCGTCAGGATTTGAATTTCCTTCATATCTATAAATATGTTCAATCTCAAAATTATCAGGATTGTCTATGATTTCTTGATCGTTGATGTTATAGTCGTATTCAAATCCTTTTTCTTTTAATAGTTTTAAAGCCTCAATTACTGTTGCATAATGATATACCTTTCTCATAAGAACTTAATTTTCAATTAATAATAGTAAATAAATATACATAATTTAAATATTTAATGAGCCCAAATAATTGTTAAAATAACAAATAAATAATTCTATTAAAATCCTTACATTTGCAGCGCAGACCGCTTTATCGTCGTTCCGATTCGTTGGAAGGGAGGAAAGTCCGGACACCAAAGAGTAGCATAGCGGGTAACACCCGTCATTTCGATTTATCGAGATAGGACAAGTGCAACAGAAAGTATGTACAGGTAATGCTGTAGTGAAACCAGGTAAACTCTATGTGGTGAAATGTCAAGTATATCAGCATTTAAGGATTACTCGTCCGTTGTTGAAGGGTAGACAGCTTGAGTCATAAAGTAATTTATGATCTAGATAAATGATAAAGAATCTTTTTATTTTTCGAAATAAATTGAGAACAGAATCCGGCTTATAGGTCTGCTTTTTTTTAATTATATTAGTTTTAATTTTTATGAATAAAGTAATTGTTAAAGTAAAAGAATCACAGTTTATTAATTATGATGTTAAACGATTTGTGGTCGAAAAACCTGAGGGATATGAATTTATTCCAGGTCAGGCTGTAAATATTTCCATTAATGAACCTGATTGGAAAACTCAAAAAAGGCCTTTTACTTTTACAAATCAAAAAGAAGCTAAAGATTTAGAGTTCATTATTAAAATCTATAACGATCATAATGGTGTAACTAATAAGTTAGCTGGAATTAATGCAGGTGATGAATTAATATTACACGATATATTTGGAGCTATTCATTATGAGAAACCTGGAGTTTTTATTGCAGCTGGAACTGGAATTACTCCTTTTTTAGCTATTTTTAGAGACTTATATAAACAAAATAAGTTACGTGGTAATAAGTTGATTTTTGTCAATAAAACATCATTGGATGTAATTGCAGGTCAAGAATTACAGCGAATGTTTAAAGAAAATTTTAGACCAGTTTTTACAAGAGAAGGCGTTGTAGGATTTAGAGGCAAACGTATAGATAGAAACTTCTTAATTGAAAATATAGTAGACTTTAGCCAACATTTTTATGTTTGTGGCCCTTCTGAATTTGTAGAAAAAGTTGTTAAAAATTTAAAAGATTTAGGTGCTAAATCGGATAGTTTGATTTTTGAAGAATAATCTTTAAACATCATTTTCATTTTCTTCCACAAAATCATCTTCTTCCTCTTCTTTAAATTCAAAGAAAGAGAAAACAGTTCCTCCATATCTTTTAGCAAATGAAAAATGAATCATGTGTTCTAGAGAAGTGTCTTTAGAATGTTCAATAATAAACATGCCTTCTTCATCTAAAATATCATTTTCAAAAATTAATGTAACGATTTTTTCAAAGTCAACTTGAGTTAAATGATAAGGTGGATCTGCAAAAATAATATCATAACTATTTTTACATCTTTCCAAATAGGTAAAAACATCTGACTTTAAAGCTGTAATGTCAAAATCAAATTCAGTTGCGGTTTTTTTTATAAACGAAACACAGCCAAAATCACCATCAACAGCAGTAATTGGATGACTTCCTCTTGAAGCAAATTCATAGCTAATGTTTCCTGTTCCTGCAAACAATTCTAAAACACGTAATCCAGCAAAGTTAAAGTTGTTGTTTAAGACATTAAATAAGGCTTCTTTTGCCATATCTGTTGTTGGTCGAACGGGCAACTTTTTTGGTGCTTGTATTCTTCTACCTTTATGCTTTCCTGAAATGATTCTCACGAGTTGAATAGTATAAAATGACGTAACATATCTTCATTGGTTACATCATGTGTTTTTGATTGATTTGAAACATCTAATAAATTACAATTTCTAACAAACTTGTAAGCTATTTTATAAAATGAATCTTCTTTTGAAATGTTTCCAAATAATGAAATTCGAATTACTTCGGGATTTAATTGCAATTGTTCAAATGTAAATAATATATAATAGATAAAATCTTCGGGTGAATTATATTCAAATGAGTTAAATAAAAGCAATTCTTGATTTCTAACAACTACAATCTCAAAATGGTTTTCTTGAAGATGAACAAAAACTTGTTTTTCATCTACATTTTTTGATCTGTCTAATATTTTTTGAACTAATAAAGTATTTGTGTTCTTGTACTCAAAACTCTCAAATTGATCCAATAAAAAATTATTAATATTCACAAAAGGAACATAGACATTGTTAATTTCATAATTATTTAATTCATCAGCAACAAAAAAATCAGTTTCAAAAACTTTGACATTATACTGAAGATAACTTGCTATATTATCTTTGTCAAATAAAGGCTTTGGAACAAAAGTGTTAATGTTATTATCATGAAGAATAATTACTTCATCATATGCTTTAGTTAAAATAGAGTTATCAATAAAAGCATTCCACAATTGACCATCAATTACTTCATTTTGTTTAAAAGGAACCGAATTTTGAACTAATACTTTATTGGTAATTGTATCAAAGACACAAAAAGAAAGTCCACTCAAGGAAACCTGAATGGACAACTTTTTATAATTACGTTGAGTTATGTCGTTAATCGTTACTACCATATTTTTTTGGCCAATTTCCAGTTAAGGTAACATCTTCTAATGAACCTAAAACTATTTTATCTCCATTAATTTCGTCAATAGATACCTTTTTCTTTTCTTGTTCTAATAAATCTTCATCCATTCCTTTTAAGACAGCATTTTTGTCTATTTCAACTTGTAAAGTAGGGAAGGCTTTATCTTTAACAATAATTGAACTTGTTTTCATAGAAACTGGAACTTCAAAATCTTTTATTTTAAGAACATTCATTCTTTTATATCTTTCAGAATTTTTAAATAATGAATCTTTTACAGCTTTAAAACCTAGTGATCTAGTTACAACTTCATCTTTAAAATAACCACCTTTACCTGATGCGTCAGTAGTAATTCTAAAAGCTGCATTTCTAGCAACATCTGGCACAGATGTATCTTTTCTAGTGATAATTTCAAATCGAGCAGTTTCAATAAAGTTAACTAATGAATCAAATGTAGGTGCATAATTACCTTTAATTGATTTATAAGCCATCTGAGACTTTTTAATATCTTGCATCTTATTTACTGCAGTTTCATATCGAATAGCCTTTTCTTCATCAAAACGAATAGGAGCCATAACAGAACTGTAAATTAAATAACCAAAAACTCCAGAAACAATCCATAATAATATAGAAAAGAATATTCTGTTTTTTGGTGTTGCGATTTTATCAAAAATCTTTACCAATGCAAAGATTACAATAATAAGTAATACAAAAAAGATAGCTAATTTTAACATTTGATTTCTTAATTTTTTAGTTTAATAGGTAGGCAAATCTACAAATTTTTTTTCTTCTCAAAAGAATTTCTTAAAAAAATCATCAGTATATTTGAAAAATAATAAAAGCCAATACAAAAAATAATGACTTCAAACCTGTTTTACAAACTTTTACGTGATAATTTTCCATTTGAACCAACATTAAAACAGGACATTTTTTTTCAAAAAGTAGCCGATTTTGTAATTAATTCTTCTAATGACGAACTTTTTGTGCTAAAAGGCTATGCCGGAACTGGTAAAACAACCGTGATTTCTACCATAGTCAATCAACTTAAGAACGTAAACCAAAAGTATTTATTGTTAGCTCCAACTGGTAGAGCAGCAAAAGTGATTAGTAATTACTCCCAAAAACCTGCTTTTACTATTCACAAGAAAATATATTTCCCAAAAAAAGCAAGTGGTGGTGGAGTCAGTTTTACCTTACAGCCAAATAAATTCACAAACACTGTTTTTATAATTGACGAAGCTTCTATGATTTCTGATACAAATCAAGAATCTAAATTATATGAAAACGGTTCACTTTTAGATGATTTATTGTCATTTGTAGATTCGGGTAAAAATTGTAAAGCTATTTTCGTTGGAGATACAGCCCAATTACCACCAGTGCATTTAGATGTAAGTCCAGCTTTAAATATTGATTCACTTTCGCTTCATTATAACAAAAATGTACATCATATAGAATTAGACGAAGTAATGCGTCAAGAAGAAGATTCAGGAATTTTATTTAATGCAACCGAATTACGTGAGATTTTAAAATCACATTTCATAGATACTTATAAGTTTAATCTAAACGGCTTTAAAGATATCGTTCGTTTGCAAGATGGTTACGATATTCAAGATGCTATTCAAGATGCTTTTAGTAATTATGGTTTAGAAGAAACTGCGTTTATTGTTCGATCTAACAAAAGAGCCAATCAATATAATGAGCAGATTAGAAGCAAAATTTTGGGAAAAGAAAACGAAATTTCTTCTGGTGATTATATGATGGTTGTAAAAAATAATTACTTTTGGTTAAAAGATTCAGATGAAGCTGGTTTTATAGCCAATGGTGATATTATTGAAATCTTAGAAATCAGAAATATTAAAGAACTTTACGGTTTCAAATTTGCAACTGTTAAAATAAGAATGGTCGATTATCCCAATCAAATTCCGTTTGACACTATATTATTATTAGATACTATTAAAAGTGAATCACCATCTTTAACGTATGAAGAGTCAAACAAGTTATATCAAGAAGTAATGCTTGATTACGAAGATGAAACTACAAAATATAAAAAATTTCAAAAAGTAAAGAACAACGAATATTTTAATGCATTGCAAGTCAAGTTTTCTTACGCAATTACTTGTCATAAATCACAAGGTGGTCAATGGAACACGGTTTTTATTGAACAACCATACTTACCAAACGGAGTTGATAAAGATTATATAAGATGGTTGTACACAGCAATGACAAGAGCCAAAGAAAAGTTATATTTAATAGGATTTAAAGATGAGAATTTTATAGAATGATTTTCAGAAGACAGATTTTCAGATAGCTTTTTAACCTTTTAACCAAAATAGAAATAATGACAGAAACAATAATAAGCATATTACTAGGATTTGGATTAGCTGCTTCAGCTGGTTTTAGAGTATTTGTACCTTTATTTGCCTTGAGTTTAGCTACTCATTATGGTTATGTTCCTGTTGGAGATTCCTTTACTTGGATTGGTGGTTTACCAGCTATTATTTGTCTTGGAATTGCAACTGCTGTAGAAATTAGTGCTTATTATATTCCTTTTATTGATAATTTATTAGATACAATTTCAATTCCGTTAGCTACAATTGCTGGTTCTGTAGTTATGGCTTCAACTTTAATGGATTTAGATCCAATGCTAACTTGGGGATTAGCCATAATTACTGGTGGTGGAACTGCTGCTGCCATTACAACATCAACTGCTGCTGCACGAGCCACTTCAACGATAACAACTGGTGGATTAGGAAATAATTTAGTTTCCTCAACCGAAACTGCAACAGCTTCTTTTGTATCTATTTTAGCAATTTTTGCTCCAATTATAGCCTTTATTGTAGTACTTCTGATTATTTTTGTCGGAATTAAGATGTTTAAAAAGGTTTTTTCTTCTTGAAAATAGATTTTCAGACAACAGACAACAGACAACAGACAACAAAAATGAAAATAATAGCCGTAATACCAGCAAGATATGCTTCTACAAGATTTCCAGCTAAATTGATGCAAGATTTAGGAGGAAAAACTGTAATTCTAAGAACGTATGAAGCCGCAAAAAAAACAAATCTTTTTGACGATGTTTTTGTAGTAACGGATTCTGATTTGATATTCAAAGAAATTATTTCCAATGGTGGAAAAGCCATTATGTCTATAAAAGAACACGAAAGCGGAAGTGATAGAATTGCAGAAGCGGTTAAAAATATGGATGTTGATGTTGTGATAAACGTTCAAGGAGACGAACCTTTTATTGACGAAAATCCATTAAAAGCTTTGATTGAAGTTTTTAAAAATGATAAAGATAAAAAAGTAGATTTAGCTTCGGTAATGTGTCAGATTACTGATAAACAAGATGTTGAAAACCCAAATAACGTAAAAGTAATCACAGACCAAAACGGATTTGCCTTATACTTTTCACGTTCTGTAATTCCTTTTCCAAGAGAAGAAAACGTTGGTGTTCGTTACATGAAACACATCGGAATTTACGCTTTTAGAAAAAAAGCTTTATTAGATTTTTACAGTTTGCCAATGCTTTCTTTAGAAGCTTCCGAAAAATTGGAGCAACTTCGTTATTTAGAATACGGAAAACGCATTAAAATGATTGAAACCAATCACATCGGAATTGGAATTGATACCAAAGAAGATTTGGAACGAGCTAGGAAGATGGTTTAGACAATATTTATAGTGTAAAACACGTTTATAGAAAAAGATTAACAATTAATAAATATGAATCATGAAAAACTTAAAACAACTTAAATTTAGTTTAGTAATTACCATTTTATTTATGTCAACATTTTCATCATGTAATAATGACGATGATAGCTCTTCTTCCAATGTAAATAATCCAAATGATGTGATCAATATCGTTAATAATGGAACTTGGCGAATTACTTATTATTTTGACACAGATCAAGAAGAAACAAACACATTCACAGGTTATAATTTTACTTTTGGAGCTAATAGTGTTTTAACAACGACTAATGGAACTAATACTTATACAGGTATTTGGTCAGTAACGGATAGTAATAGTAATGATGACAGTATAAGTGATTTGCATTTTAATATTGCTTTTGCATCACCAACTGAATTTGAAGAATTAACTGATGATTGGGAAATAACGGAGAAATCGGCAACGATTATAAAACTTAGAGACGTTAGTGGCGGAAATGGTGGAACGGATTATTTAACATTCACTAAGAATTAAAATGTAATATAAAATCAATTTCCGGATAATAATTATGGATAAAAATTTAAAGGAAATTTCAAAAATTTACTTATTTGGAATTGCACTTTTTTCATACTTGGCACTTATTAGTACTGTATATTTAATTTGGATGATTTTTACAGATATTTTTTTAATGAATGGTATTCCTTTTAAAACCTCATTTTGGATTAATAGCTGTATTTCATTATTCTTATTTATAGTTGGAATAATTTTTTCATTAAAGTTTATAAAAAAAACGAAATCTGTAAATTATTTTAAATATTTAATTATTGTAGTAGTAATATTAATTTTAGCTCAATTACTACAATTCCTATTAGCTATTTTTCATATTGAATTTCTGTTAGAAAATTATTCTGGTGAATTTGATAAATATTATAATGGTGAAAATAAAAAAGCAATTTATGGAACTTATTATGCGCTTTTTGAATATTTACAATATCTTTCAATTGGATTGATAGTTTTCATAAATATAAAAAAATCAAAAATCAATTCAATTTCTTAATTGTAAACAACTCATTATGCTCTTCAATTTTTGGATACATTCGTAAAGAATACTCTTCCTTAAATTTTGAACGATACAATTTGTTTCTTTCTTTATCTTTTTCGGTTAAAACCATTGTGTTGAATAAAATAAATCCGTTTACGTTCAATAATGTATTTACGTGATTGATAAAAAAGTCTTCAAACAAAAAATTAGGCATTACTGTGTCTTGAAAAATATCTATAATTATTAAATCATATTTCTCTGTAGTTTTTAGAACAAATTCAAAAGCATCATCATTTACCAATTCTAAATTTTCAACTTCATTTAATTTGAAATATTGATTAGCTAATTCAAGTACATTTTTGTCTAATTCGACACCAGTAATTTTTCCATTATATTTTATTTCGTCCACTAGTGTTTTTATAACACTTCCACCAGCAACACCAAGGACCAAAATATGTTCAAAATTTTTGATTCTTTCAAAACCAATAAAGCGCAATCCTTTTTTTAGAGCTCTTTGTAAACTTCCATAAGAATAATTTGTGTTTTTAGAATCTAGAACCAATTTACCATTATTCCATGTAACTTCTAGGGTTTTATTTATATCAGAATTTTGTTTGTGTATATTTATAGGAAATAAATAACTCAATAATTTTTGAAACATTATCTTTGTAATTGGTTGTAGCGTAAAGATAAAATTTATTTTAAGAAATAAAAACATGAAGAAAACGATATATAAGTTTATTTTTTCAAACCTATTTGGTTGGAAAGTTGTGGGTGACATAGATGATAATATAAAAAAATGCATTGTCATTGCAGTTCCACACACAAGTTGGTGGGATTTTTTCTTGGGAATTTTTTCAAGAGCAATTTTAGAGAAAGAAATTAATTATGTTGGAAAAAAAGAATTATTTGTTTTTCCTTTTGGCTATTTTTTTAAATGGACAGGAGGAACACCTTTAAATCGTCAAGCCAAAGAAAACAAAGTTGATTCTATAGCTAGAATATTTGAAAGCAAAGAAGTTTTTAGATTAGCGATTGCACCAGAAGGAACAAGAAAAAAAGTTTCAGAATGGAAAACCGGATTTTATTATATTGCTTTAAAAGCAAATGTTCCAATTCTACCAGTAGCATTTGATTATGGAAAAAAAGAAGTGGTTTATCACAAACCATTTTATCCAACAGGAAATATTGAAGAGGACATGAAAATTCTTCATTCTTACTTTATAGGTGTAAAAGGTAAAGTAGCCGAAAATAGTTTTGAATAATTAAATAGTCATTTTAATAAAAAGAAAAAATCTTCAATTTATATTGAAGATTTTTTTTTTACGCTTATGTGAATTATGGGATGTAATTTTTAAAAGTACCATTTTTAAAAAAGACAACGATTCGATCTATTTCACTTTCAGAATGATTTTCAGAAGTTGAAATTTGTGTGACTTTTTTCTCTTCATGAACTTCATTTTTTTCTTCAACTTTCTCTTCATTTTTATTTGAAAATAAATCTTCATTTAGATTAGGTTCAGTTTTTCTTTCTGGTTGAATAATTGTTGGAGCAGGAGTAAAGTCATCTTTTGGAAAACTTCCTTTTCCATTTAAAATCCATTCTAAAGTTACTTCAGGAAACTCTTCCGCTAGTTTCATAATGAAATCTAAACTAGGTTTATTTCTTCCTGAAAGTAGGTGTGACATACTCGAACGTTGCACACTAATTTTATCTGCAAATGATGAGGCTGTTAAACTATAATATTCTAAAACTGTTTCTAATCTTTTGATGAAATCTTCGATGTTTACCATTGTAAATAGTGTAAATGAAATAACTTGTTACAAATGTAAATAAATAGTATTTGAAACGCAAATTTACTTTTGTAAACATGATTTTTACATTTAATTAAAACATTAGATAAAGATATTTATACTCCTGGTTACTAATTACTTAATTGTATTTTCTTGTTTGGTGTATTATTGTAAACATTATGGTTCTTAATAGGTGTTTTGTACGTTTACATAAGTAAATTATCTATTGATTTTAATTGTTTACAAATGTAAATTATAAGTTGTTTACATTTGTAATTCATAAATGTAAACTATGTTATACGAAGAAATATTCTCTACTTACACTAATAAAAATATTAAAGGTAGACATATCATAAACAAGTCTATTGAACCAATTTTAGAAAAATTAAACACTGATTTTAAAGTTAAGATTGAAGGAAAGTCAGTCTTAGAAAAGCCAATTTATTCTGTGCAATTTGGTCATGGAAAAACTAAAATTTATATGTGGTCTCAAATGCATGGTGATGAATCAACTTGTACAAAAGCCATTTTAGATTTGTTTGAAATCTTATCAAATGATAAAGATTATGCTACTTTTATTCAATCAACTTATACCTTATATATAGTTCCGTTAGTAAACCCAGATGGTGCAGAAGTTCATACAAGAGAGAACATAAATAAGGTTGATTTAAATAGAGATGTAAATGAATGTACGCAACCAGAAAGTAAAATTTTAAAGCAAATATTCGAAAACTTTCAACCTGATTACTGCTTAAATATGCACGATCAAAGAACTATTTATGGAATTGGAGAGACTAATAAATCGGCAATTATTTCATTTTTAGCTCCAGCTTATAATCAAAATCGTGAGATTAATCAATATCGTTCAAAGGCAATGCAAATTATAGGAAAGATGAATAATGTGTTGCAAAATTACATTCCTGGTCATGTAGGAAGATATAATGATGCTTATTGTGACAATTGCTTTGGAGATTACTTTGCCTCTAAAAATGCAGTTACAATCTTATTTGAAGCTGGTCATCATCCAAATGATTATGCAAGAGATATTACGAGAAAGTATATTTTTATAGGACTTTTAGTAGCTTTTGATAAAATTCACGAAAACGATATAGTTGATGATAATAATTCAGAATATTTCATTATTCCTGATAATAAAGTCAGTTTTTTTGATATTCTTTACAAAAATGTGAAAATAATTGAAAATGGTAACGAAAAAATAATTAATTTTGCATCTCAATATAAAGAAGTAGTTAAAGACGGAATTATTGTTTTTGAACCTTATATAGTAATTATTGAAAATAATACTCAAAATTACTTTGGACATATTGAATATGATTTAGAAGGAGAACTGTTTTATTCTACTTATTGTTCTATTCCTGAAAACGATGTTAAATCTGATTTTTTTATCGGAAAAAACAATGAATTCATCGATGGAATACTAAAAATAAAATAAATACGTTCTTTTATTTAAAAAATTTTATTTTTTTTGCACAAAATTTATAAATAATAATATGAGTAAGTATAGATTAGACGAGGTAGATCATCAAATTTTGGATATGTTGATTGATAATACTAGAGTTCCTTTTACAGATATAGCTAAAAAGTTGCTAATTTCTGCAGGAACAGTGCATGTAAGGGTGAAAAAGATGGAAGAAGCAGGTATTATTCAAGGTTCTTCATTGACATTGGATTATGAAAAACTAGGTTATTCATTTATTGCTTATGTTGGGGTTTTTCTTCATAATACATCACAAACTAAATTTGTTTTAGAGCGTATTAGTGAAATCCCTTTTGTTACTGTTGCTCATATCACAACCGGTAAATTTAATATTTTCTGCAAAATTAGAGCAAAAGATACTAAACATGCCAAAGAGGTTATCTTTATGATAGACGATATTGAAGGAGTTTATAGAACCGAAACAATGATTTCTCTGGAAGAAAGTATCAATGACAAAAAACGATTGATGCATACAATATTTAAAGAAATGTAAAATTATATAAGCCTCTTAATCGAGGCTTTTTTTATAACTATATATTATGAATAAAAATGAATACGCTCCCTACTTTGAGACTTACATAAGTTTATCTAATGACTTAAATATGCCAAATGATTTTATATCTAATATGAAGAGTTGTGTAGATTTTTTTCAATCTTTACCAACTGAAAAATTAGATTATCGTTATCAAACAGGAAAATGGTCCATAAAAGACATTTTATTACATTTAATTGATTGCGAAAGAATATTTCAATATAGAGCTTTGCGAATTTCGAGAAACGATAAAACAGCTTTACCAGGCTTCGAAGAAAATGATTATGCAATTGAAGCAAAGGCAACAAATCGTTCTTTAGATAGCTTATTAGACGAATATAAATCGGTAAGAAATGCAACTGTTACGTTATTTAATTCTTTTACTGATGAAGAATTGAAGCGAGTAGGTAATGCTTCTGGAAAAGATATTTCGGTTAGAGCAATCGGCTTTATTATTCTGGGACATGAATTACATCACATAAATATTATTAAAGAAAGATATTTATAAATTTATTAAATAAAAAAAGCACTCATATCGAGTGCTTTTTTTGTTTTTATTCTTCTTCCTCTTCTTCATCAGAAGGTTTATCTGAAATGTTTTCTTCTTCATCGTCTTCATCATCAATTTCTAATTCTAAATTGTCTGTTGGTGTTTCAACGTCTAAATCATCATCTACTTCATCTTCATCATCAAAATTTTCAATTCTGTCAGCTAGTTTAGTACTTACTTTTACTAAAAAAATAGTATCTTCTGTTCGTACTTCAACTGCTTCAATAGCTTCATTTTTAGCGTTTTTAAATCTAATGATATCTGAATCATCATACCCATCTGGAAATCTATCCACTAGTAGTGTAAGGATTTCGTTTGTTAATTTAGCGTAATCAACAATTACTCGTTTCATTGTGTAGGTTTTAATCTTAATATATTTTTCAAAAGTAACACCCAATTTTATATTATCAAAGAATTATTTTCAAAAAAATAAAAATAATTAATTTCCTAATATATATGCAAAAATAAGCGGTGCCACTATGGTTGCATCAGATTCAATTATAAACTTTGGCGTATCAATATCTAATTTACCCCATGTAATTTTTTCATTTGGAACTGCTCCTGAGTAAGAACCATAACTAGTTGTTGAGTCAGAAATCTGGCAAAAATAGCTCCAAAAAGGAATTTCAGTCATTTCCATATCTTGATAAAGCATTGGAACTACGCAAATAGGGAAATCACCTGCGATTCCACCACCAATTTGGAAGAAACCTAATCCTTTTCCATCAGAATTTTTTGGATACCAATCAGCTAACCACATCATGTATTCAATTCCACTTTTCGTGGTTGAAACTTTTAGTTCTCCTTTAATACAATATGAAGCAAAAATATTACCCATTGTACTATCTTCCCAACCTGGAACAACTATTGGTAAGTTTTTTTCTGCAGCTGCAACCATCCAAGAATCTTTAGGGTCAATTTCGTAATATTGCTCTAAAACTCCCGAATTAATCATTTGATACATAAATTCATGTGGAAAAAAACGTTCTCCAGATTTATCAGCTTTGTTCCAAATATCAAATAAATGCGATTGCAATCTTCGAAAAGCTTCTTCTTCAGGAATGCAAGTATCAGTCACACGATTGAAGTGGTTGTCTAATAAATCTCTTTCTTCTTGTGGTGTTAAATCTCTATAATTTGGAATTCTTTTGTATGAATTATGAGCCACTAAGTTCATAATATCTTCTTCCAAGTTTGCACCTGTACATGAAATAATGTGTATTTTATCCTGACGAATCATTTCGGCTAATGATTTTCCCATTTCAGCTGTACTCATTGCACCAGCTAAAGTTACCATCATTTTTCCGTTATCTAATAAATGTTCTTCATATCCTTTTGCTGCGTCAACTAAAGCTGCTGCGTTAAAGTGTAAAAAATTATTTTCTATAAATTGACTAATTGGTCCTTTCATTTTCTTTTGTTTATTTGTTTAACTGCTAAATCATTAAACTGTTTGATATTTATTCTTTTTTTACGTACCCTAAAATATTCATAATATCTTCAGCTTTTTGTTGTTCTGAAAATAATTCTGTTGCTATAATTCCGTTTTCATCTCTATCAATTAGGATATGTTTGGGTTGTGGAATTAAACAGTGATGTAAACCTCCAAATCCACCAATTGTTTCTTGATAAGCACCAGTGTTAAAGAATCCAATGTATAAAGGTTTTTCTTTATTATATTTTGGTAAATATACTGCATTCATGTTTTGTTCAGAGTTGTAGTAATCATCACTATCACATGTTAAACCTCCTAGCAAAACTCTTTCGTAAGTGTCATTCCAACGGTTGATGGCTAACATAACAAAACGTTTGTTAATTGCCCAAGTATCTGGTAAAGTAGTTATGAATGAACTATCAATCATGTTCCACTTTTCTCTATCATTTTGTTGTTTTTGGTATAAAACCTGATAAATTGCTCCACCACTTTCTCCAACAGTAAATGATCCAAACTCAGTAAATATATTTGGAACAGCAACTTCTGCATCATCACAGGCAATTTTGATTTGATTGATGATTTCGTCAATCATGTATTGGTAATCATATTCAAAAGCTAATGAATTCTTAATAGGAAATCCACCACCAATATTTAAACTATCAAGTGCAGGACATTCTTTCTTAAGAGCAATGTATACTTTTAAACATTTTAATAATTCATTCCAATAATAGGCAGTATCACGAATTCCAGTGTTTATAAAGAAGTGAAGCATTTTTAATTCCACTTGTTTATTATCCTGAATTTGTTTTCTGTAAAAAGGAACAATATTTTTATAACCTATTCCTAATCTAGAAGTATAAAATTCAAATTTTGGTTCTTCTTCGGCAGCAATTCTAATTCCTATCTTGAATTTACCGTCAATTTGTTCTTGTAATAAGTCTAATTCTTCGTAATTATCAATTACTGGAATTGTATTTTTTTGTCCGTTATTAATTAAACGAGCGATGTTATCTACATAAGCATCACGTTTGAAACCGTTACAAATTACATAAGTTTTCTTAGTAATTTTTCCTTCAGCTAAAAGGTTTTCAACGATATTGATATCAATTGCTGATGAAGTTTCAATGTGAATGTTATTTTTAAAAGCTTCATTCATTATAAACTGAAAATGAGAACTTTTTGTACAATAGCAATATTGATAATTACCTTCATACTTATGTTTTTCCATCGCTTTTCTAAACCAACCTTTTGCTTTGTTGATGTTGTTAGAAATTTGAGGTAAATATGTAAATTTTAAAGGTGTTCCGTATTGTTCGACCAATGCCATTAAATCAATATTATGAAACTCAAGATTGTCTTTATTCAGTTTGAATTCTTCTTGAGGAAAATAAAATGTTTGATTTATTAAGTCGTAATATTTAGTGTTCATTAGTTTTTGTTCTATTTGTTGTTAATTAAAAATTTGAAAATCAGTATTTTAGATAATTCAAACCCTAATATTAGCAAATATAACTACTAATTTTTCTTTAAAAGTTTTGGACAGTAAAAACAATTCAACGTTTAATTCATAAAACAAAGAAGTATTCAATTTTAGTTCAATTGATTTTTTGTCTTTTTTCTCTGAAGAGTTAGTATTAAATGTATATGCGTTATCTTTCATTGCAACAAAGGTAAAAATTAATTTACTTTTTTGTAAGGTATTGTATTATTTTTTTACAATGCCTTATAATCTTCAAAAGATTTGTAAATCAATTGATTACCTGCTTCTTCGTTGATTTTTGATTTTCCAATTCCATCTAATAAGGCAAATTGTATTTTTCCGAATTCATTTTTCTTATCATAAATCAATAATTCGATGATTTTTTCAATGTCATTTTTTTCAAATGAAATAGTATCAAAAATGTCTTTGATGATGAATTTTATTTCTTGATACTCTTCTTTAGAAAGCAAGTTTTTTTCCATTGAAATATGACTTTCTAATATCATTCCAACTGCAACAGCTTCACCGTGAAGTAATTTGGTTTTAGCTTCATTTTCTAAAAAGTAACTTTCAATTGCATGACCTAATGTATGTCCAAAATTTAAAGCTTTTCTAATTCCATTTTCAGTTAAGTCTTCAGAAACTATCTTGTTTTTTATTTCAATGGATTCATGGATTAAACTTTCTAAATCTTCTGAATTTAAGGCTGATAAATCTTTGAATTTATTCCAATAGTTCACGTCATAAATTAGACCATGTTTTAACATTTCGGCTAAACCAGAGCGCATTTCTAATTGGGGTAATGTTTCTAAAAAAGAAGAAACAACTACAACAGCTTTAGGTTCACGAATGATTCCAATTTGATTTTTTAATTGACCTAAATCAACGCCATTTTTTCCACCAACAGAAGCGTCAACCATTGATAATAGTGTAGTAGGTACATTTATAAAATCAATTCCTCTTTTAAAAGTACAAGCCACAAATCCACCTAAATCAGTAACAACGCCACCACCAAGATTGATTAAAATACTTTTTCTATCGCCACCTGATTCAGTTAAGGAATGCCATAATTGCAAACAAGTTTCGATGTTTTTATGTTCTTCACCATTTTCAATTTCAATGATTTCAATTTCAACTTCAGTCGCTAAGTTGGCTAGAAAAGTAGGTAAACAATATTGGCTTGTATTTTCATCAACTAAAACAAAAATCTTCGAATAAGCTGTTGGTTTTAGGATTGATGACAAATAAGAATAACCATCTTCATTAAAAAAAATAGAATAGGTAGTGGCTTTTATAGTTTGCATTTTTATAAAGATTCAATTTAGTGCAAAATAAGGTAAATTTTATTTAAAAATAAGTAAGACTAACGTATATTTGCATAGATTTTTTGAATTTAAAATAATGGAAAAAATATTTACAAATACACAAACTGCTTTTGCGTTAAAAAGTGATTCTGAATTAGAAAGGGCTTACTTTTTGTTTAAAATGATTGAAAGTCAACCACTTGTTAGAATTGGAACGGCTGTAACTAACTTTGCTTTAAAAGCTCATTTACCAGTTGAAGGATTAATTCGTTCAACGGTTTTTGATCATTTTTGTGGTGGAGTTAATGAAAAAGATTGTTTAACTGTTGTAGATAACATGTTTACAAAAGGAGTTTCTGCTGTTTTAGACTATTCAGTGGAAGGTAAAGAAGCAGAAGATCAATTTGATGCAGCTTTTGATATGGTTATGAAAACGATTGAATTTGCTAAAGAACGTGATGCTATTCCGTTTGCTGTTTTTAAACCAACTGGTTTGGGACGATTATCTTTGTATCAAAAAGTTGGGGAGAAGAAAGAATTAAATGCATCTGAACAAGCAGAATGGAATAATGTTATATCTCGTTTTGATAAATTATGTAAAGTGGCTCACGAAAAAGATGTTGCCGTTTTAATCGATGCTGAAGAAAGTTGGATGCAAGATGCAGCTGACGATTTAGTAGCTCAAATGATGAAAAAATATAACAAAGAAAAAGCTATTGTTTTCAATACCTTGCAAATGTATCGTTGGGATCGATTAGATTATTTGAAAAAATTGCATGATGAAGCTAAAAATGAACATTTTGTAATTGGAATGAAATTGGTTCGTGGTGCCTATTTAGAAAAAGAAAACGAAAGAGCTAAAGAAAAGGGCTATAAATCTCCAATTTGTGCTTCTAAACAAGCTACAGATGATAATTTTAATGCAGCTGTTGATTATATGTTAGATCATATTGATTCCATGTCCATTTTTGCTGGAACGCATAATGAAGAAAGCTCATATATGTTAATGCAACAAATGAAAGAAAGAAATATTGCTCCAAATGATACAAAAATTTGGTTCGGACAATTATATGGAATGAGCGATAATATTAGCTACAATTTAGCGGCTCATGGATATAATGTTGCTAAATACTTGCCTTTTGGACCTGTTAGAGATGTGATGCCTTACTTAATAAGAAGAGCAGAAGAAAACACTTCTGTAGCTGGACAAACTAGTAGAGAATTAAGTTTGATTAAAGCAGAAAAACAAAGAAGAAAATTATAAATATGAAAAATCCCGATTTTAATTGAATCGGGATTTTTTTTGAAGTTTATTTTGGTCTAATTCTTAATTAACTTCTTTGTTATTTTTCCATTATTTTCTGTTGAGATAGCAATTATATAAATACCACTATTGAAATTTGATAAGTCAATACGTTCAACTTTTGATTGACTTTGATAAACTACTTTTCCTAACATATCATGAATTTGAATTGATTTGATATCAATAGTTGAAGTTCCATAATTTATGTTTAATATATCATTTGTTGGATTTGGATAAATTGAAATTTCATTTGATAAGAAATTTTCAGTTGATAATGGATTAACAAATGTAGTTTGAAATGTATTTGTAATGATTGCAGGATTAAAATCAAAGTAAATTTCGGCTGTATTTGGAATCATATCGTTAACAGCAAAACCAGGATTTGGCTTAATTTTGAAAGAAACATAGCCTTGACTTAATTCTTCACTTACCGAATTGCTTGGTAAATTAATATCAGCAAACTTCCATGTTAGTTGGTTATTATCCTTTGTTAAAATATAATTATGACTTGCATCAATCATTCTTAATGTTGTTGGATTTAACTGTGAATTTAATGCATCTTGAATTTCAACGTTTATGGCATCAGCCGTTCCTGTATTTTGAAAACGAATGGTGTAGAATAAATAATCATCTGTTGTAAATGAATTGATATTTATGGTTTCACCGTGAGCCTCCATTTTATCATTTGGATCATAAGCACCTATAATGACTTGATTTATATTAAATGAATTATTAAATGAATTAACATCTGTAGCTGTTGAAGTTATTGTGGCAGAATTAGTTATTATATCACCTAAATTAACAACTGGAATATTTGGAACATACATTTCTACAGAAAGATATCTAGTTTCTTGAGGTAATAAATTAGTATAATTTAAAGTAAAACCAGAAGAATTTATAATTGCTGAAGTGTTACTAACACTGGTTATGGCTACATCAGGGTCTTTTGTAAATGATATTACACCACTTGAAGTAATTGTTCCGTTGTTCTTAAAAACTATTGTGTTATAATATGTGAAACCAGGTCTTGGTGAACTTCCACCAATGTATAAACTTTCATCAAGAAATGGTTGATTAACGCTGATTGGAAAAAAGTATTCGTTATTGCTTGGGTTTGTTGAAATAATTAAATCATCATATATTGATAAAGATGACAAATAACTGCTATATTCTGAATCAATTATAAAACTAGCATCAACTAGTTCAACAGAATAAACTTCGTTCAAATTGGTTATGCCCGAATATGCATTTCTAAATATAGGACTTCCAGAATTATTTTTCTCTAACTGGAATGTACCATTAGTAAAATAAGGTTCGTTATTCTGTTTTACAGTGTCATTGTTTAAATCAAGAAATGCTTTAAAAACCATATCTTCAAAATCACAACTCAATTGGGACATTGTATTACTATATATAAAACAATTTGCATCTTGTTGGTTTTGTAGATGAACATTTACATTAGTTCCATTTGTAAATGGTCCAAACTGCATTGTTCCTGGTGATGTTATTGATGGAACAACTGTTGGAGAAGCAGGTGTACTTGTTCCTACTATAGAAATAGCAGTTCCCATATTATAAATATTTGCTTCAATGAAAAAAGTATCTGGAATGTTATTACAATTTGAAACTTTTTCAAAATCAACATACATGTTAATACAACTACCCTCCTGAATTGTTAAAGTATAATCTACAGTTTGAGGCTGTGCCAAACTAGAAATTACTATGTAATAAGTTTGTCCAGCAGTTGGAGTAAAAATAATTCTATCTGGTGTTGTAGTTCCATTTCCTCCAGTATTACCAGCAACACAACTAACACCCACATTTGAACATGAATTATAGATAAATAATCCTGACCAAGTAGAATTTGTTTGCGAACTAATTATTAAAGAATTTGAGCTTGTTGCTGTAAAACTATAAAACACATCATTTCCATCTAAATAGGTTCCAGTTGTTCCACAACCAGAACTACCGGGAATTCCGTCAATCAAATCTGAATGATAAGCTGTGTTACCTGTAGATTGAAATGGTAAGTTACTAACAGGGAAAGGTTCTGCACAACTTGAGCCTATATTTAAAGTACAAAAATTATATGGTCCAACCCATTCACTTTTATAGATAGAGGTGCACAAGCTTCTTACATAATAATCATAACAGGTATTTGAAGTTAAACCTGTAACTGTATACGGAATAGTATTTGTTATTGTTCCAGTACCGGAAGGATTTGTTCCTGCAGGAATAATTTCAACTTCCCATTGTGTAGCGCTACTTGGGTTAGTCCAACTTAAATCTGCTGATGTTGTTGTGTTATTTGTAGCTGTTAAATTTATAGGATCTAAACATTGTTCTGCAAAATCAACATCATCAATTATCCAACGATCACCATTATTATTTGTCATTACAAATGCAACATAAACTTGTAGGCCAGCAAAAGCAGATAGTGAAACTATTTTTTCTTCACATACATTATATACTGCATTTAAATCTGTTTCATCCCAAGTTTGGATAGTTGTAAAACTTGCAACATCAGTTTGAGAAACTGTAGATACTCTAATAGTATAAATACTGCCAAAATTTGCAGCTAAAGTTTGTTTTGTAGAAAATCGAAGCTGGCCGTTATTTGGAATCAAGACTTGTGGTGTAACTAACCAATCTTCTGCAAAAGTTCCATTTGCAACTGTTTCTTTGCTTAAATATGCGGAACGACCATTACAAGAACTTGGTGAAGGAATAACGCTCCAAGATTGAGCAAGTCCAATTCCATTATCAAAAACTTTCCATGTACCTGAATTTAAAATCCAATTTCCTCCAGTTGGAACTGATGTTCCTTCAAAATCTTCAAATTGTGCATAAGAAGCGAAAGAAAACAGCATAAACATAAAAATGTAGAAAGTAGTTTTATTCATATTTGAAAAAGCTTGTTAGTTGGTTAAAAATCAAATATAAACATAATTTATTTTTAAAAATTCGATTTGTAAAAAAAAAATCCTCAAAAATTAATTTGAGGATTTATAGTACTTATTGAAATCTATATCAATTTTTAATTAATTTCTTAACTATTTTACCACTATTTTCTGTTGAAATTGTTATTAAATAAATTCCACTATTTAAAGAAGATACATTTATTAATTCCGTTTTCGATTTAGTTTGATAAACCACTTTTCCTAATAAATCATGAATTTCAATTGATTTTATGTCAATAGTTGAAGTTCCATATTTAATATTTAATATTTCATTTGTTGGATTTGGATAAATTGCTATTTCATCCAACAAGAAATTTTCATTTGACAATGTATTAACAAAAGTTGTTTGAAATGTATTTGTAATGATGGCTGGATTTGAATCAAAATAAATTTCAGCAGTGTTTGGGATTATATCATTTACAGCAAAACCAGCATTTGGTTTTATTTTGAAGGAAATAGATCCTTGACTTAATTCTTCATTTTGAGATAATGGTGGTAAGTTTATTCCAGGAAAGTTAAAAGTTAAATTATTTCCATTTCTTACTACCTGATAGTAATGAGTTGAGCTTAATATTCTAATTGTTTCAGGATTTAACTGAGAATTTAAAACATCTTCTAATCTAACATTTAAAGCATCTGCTGTTCCAGTATTTTGAAAACGAATCGTGTAGAACAGATAATCATCGGTTGTAAACGTATTTATTAAAATTTGTGGTCCATGATTCTCAATTTTATCATTCGGATCATAAGAGTTAACAATAGACTGAATAAGTTGATCATCATTGTCGCCTAAGTTAATATCAGTAGTAGATGAAGTTATACTTACATTTGCAGCTACTGAATCTCCAATATTTACAATAGGAACATTCGGCAAAGACATACTTACAAAAACAGTTCTTGACTCTTGAGGTTGTAAGTTGGTATAATCCAAAGTAAAACCATTAGTATTAATGATAGCAGATGCATTATCTGTAGTTACCATGGTTGCTTGACTTGGTTTTAGAAATGTAACAGTTCCATTTACTGCAATTACTCCATTATTTTTTATGACAACTTTGTTTTTGTAGGTTAAATTTGGTCTTGGAGGAGTTACAGGAAGTATATTAACTCTAACATCTGTAAAAGGCTGAACTACACTTATTGGAAAATAAAAAAGATTGGAAGCTGTTAATGCTGCAATACTTAAATCATTATATGTAGTTGTAGAGTTTAGAAAACCATTATATTCAGAATTAACTGAGAAACTAGCATCAATTAAATCAGTAGGTAAGGCAGGATAAATTTTATATTTTCCTGTAGAAGAAATATAATTTGTAAATGTTCCTGAATTATTTGTATCAACTAAGAATTCACCACTATTAAAATAAGTTTCGTTATTTTCTTTTGTACCGTTATTATTTAGGTCTAAAAAGGCTCTTAAATCAAGATTGTTATTAGCTGCTCCATTTAATTCAATATTTACAACACCAACTTGGTTGCTAAAATTGGTTACTAAAATTATGTAATATTGACCAGCTATTGCATTAGGAATACTTATTTGTTCTACTGATGCTGCAGAATAACTACAGCCAATTACATTATTTGGAATGTTTATATTTCCATCAGGAAAATCATATAAACTACCACAACTTGTTGCTAGCTCTTGAGCTGTAAATGGACCCCATAATGAATAGTCAATATCAATTCCGCTACCACCACTTGTTACTTGGGTAATAACACCAGATAAATTACCAGTTTCATTTACTTGAAAATAGAACCAATTTGGATTAGGTGTTGTGAATAAGCAATTAATATTTCCATAACTTGGAAAGCCAACTATATTTTGATATTGTACTCCAAGACCAGTTATTTCACTTGAATTACCACAATCTAATGATCTTATACATATATCAAAATTAAGTATTTGATTTTGTAGCAAAAAAGTGTTAAATATTCTAATTTTATACTCTTGCCCAATTACTAAATTTGATGCAATTCCACTTGTAGTATTGCTGCATAAAAATTCTATTTGATTTGAGCAGTCATTATTGTAAACAGCAAAAGAGATATTATTGTTATTGCCAATAATATTGTTTAATGATATACTATGAGAAGTATTTAGTGCCGTAAAATGAAACCAAACATCATTTGTTGATGCAGTACCACAAGTATAAGTTGAACTTGAAGGTGTTGCACTAGTTAAAGTTCCAGAAGTAGCCGATTGACATTCAGTAGAGCTATTAACAACTACATTAATTGAATTTGTACATAAATCATTTGAAGGAGAAGGAGGAAATGTAGAAACACAGATATCAAAAGTTGTTGTTTGTAAAGGTGTAGCCGTTTCTGAATAAACTCTAATATAATAAACTTCTCCTACTATAAAACTATTGTAACTACTCATGTTAAGTTGAGTACATTGAAGCTGAGTTAAATTATCACATGCATTTGTTGTACTAGATGAAGCATAAACAGTTAGATTTAAATTTTGAGTCGAACCAACTATATTTTGAATATTTATTATGTGTGAGGTTTCTGTAGCTGTAAAAGAATACCAAACATCGTCATCAGCTGTTCCAAGACAAGCATTTGTTTGTGGAGATGAAGTTGCTCCATAAACAGAGCCAGATGTTACATTTGTACATACTCCATTTGCATTAACATTTAATACGAAAGCATTATCACAATTGTCATTAGATGGAGCAGGAGGAGGAACAATACAACTTGTATTTAAAGTAAAAACACCTTGATTGGTTCCAAAACCAAAAACATAGACATAATAAATAGTTCCAGTAGTAGTTGCAATTTGAACTTGAGATTGATTTCCACAAGAATTATCATTTCCTGTAACACAAGTAAAAGCTCCACAACTTCCTGTAAAAACTTGAATTTTAGTATCAAATGCAGATCCACATAATGAAAAAGTAGTAATATCACCATTTCCTACGTAAGAATACCAAAGTCCTCCAGAACCAGCAGAAGTTCCACATGTAGTCGTTGGAGCACCTGTAGTTGTTGCTCCTACTGTTGTTTGTGTTACTGTACTTGAACAAGTGATAGGTATCGCACCAGAACACAAATCATTTATTGCAGGACAAAATGTCTGAGTTAACGCTGTACTATTTTTAAAACAATTTACATCTTGTTGATTTTGAAGGTTAACTTGAACATTGGTTCCGTTTGTAAATGGGCCAAATTGCAATTGCCCACTACTTGTCAAAGTTTGAGATGTTGAAGCAGGTGTTGTAGTTCCAACTATAGAAGTTGCTGAACCCATACTTGTAACATTAGCATTTACAAAAAATGTGCCAGTTCCACTAGCACAATTAGAGGCAACTGCAAAAGTTGCATTCATATTAGTACAGGTGTTTTCTGTTATTGTTAAAGAATAAGGAATATTTTGGTTATTAGTATTAGTAGCCCAAGTTGAAATTACTATATAATATGTTTGACCAACTGTAGGGTTTATAATTACAGAATCAGCAGTAGTAGTTCCATTTCCTAAGGTACTACCTGCAACACAACTAACTCCTATATTTGCACAATTATTATAAACAAATAAACCAGACCAAGTTGAGTTTGTTTGTGAAGTTATTGTAATTGGATTTGAATTAGTTGCTGTAAAACTATAAAATACATCATTTCCATTTAAATATGTTCCTGTAGTTCCACAACCACTAGAGCCAGGTGAACCATCAACTAAATCTAAATAATTAGATGTGTTATCTTGGGCAACATATGGAATACTAGTTATTAGAATTGGATCTTGGCAAGTAGTACCAATTTGTGCGTACGTTTGGCTAATAAAAAACGAAAATAAAATGAATAACTTAATGGTAGTTTTGTTCATAGTTGATTGAGGTTTGGGTTAATGTTTTGATAGTCAAATATAAACAAAAAAGTTTTGGAAAATAAAATTTGTAAAAAAAAACCTCAAATTTAATTTGAGGTTTTTTTTATTTCTAATACAAACTAGAATATTTACTAGGATTAGCTTCATTCATTATTTCATAAACCTTTTCAAAGACATCTTCAATACTTGGTTTTGAGAAATAATCACCATCAGTTCCATAAGATGGTCTGTGTGGTTTTGCAGCTAAGGTTTGTGGTTTGCTGTCTAAATAGTTATAAGCTGATTGATTTTCTACAATTTCTTGTAACATGTAAGCACTTGCTCCACCAGGAACATCTTCATCAACCACTAATAAACGATTTGTTTTTTGAATACTTTTTACGATATCATGATTTAAATCGAAAGGTAATAAAGATTGAACATCAATAATTTCTACATTGATATCATGTTCTTGTAATTCTTTAGCTGCTTGTTCAACAATTCTAATCGTTGAACCATAAGAAACTATTGTTATGTCTTTTCCTTCTCTAATGGTTTCAACAACTCCAATTGGTGTAGTGAATTCTCCTAGATTAGTAGGCATTTTTTCTTTTAAACGATATCCATTTAAACATTCAATAACTAAAGCTGGTTCGTCTGTTTGCAATAATGCATTATAAAAACCTGCAGCTTTGGTCATGTTTCTTGGTACTAAAACGTGGATTCCACGAATAGCATTGATAATCATTCCCATTGGTGAACCTGAATGCCAAATTCCTTCCAATCTGTGTCCACGTGTACGAATGATTAAAGGTGCTTTTTGTCTTCCTTTAGTTCTATATTGAAGTGTCGCTAAATCATCACTCATGATTTGAATAGCATACAATAAATAATCTAAATACTGAATTTCAGCAATTGGTCTTAAACCTCTCATTGCCATTCCAATTCCTTGTCCTAATATAGTTGCTTCACGAATTCCAGCATCTGAAACTCTGAATTCGCCATATTTTTCTTGCATTCCTTCTAAACCTTGGTTTACATCACCAATATTTCCTGCATCTTCCCCAAAAACTAAAGTTTCAGGATATTTTGAAAAAATAGCATCAAAATTATCTCTAATTACAACTCTTGCATCAACATCTTCTGCTGCATTATCAAAAGTTGGTTTAATTTCGTTTATTTTTGAAATAGCATCTTTTGATGAAGAGAATAAATGTGAACTAAATTTAGGTTGTATAGTTTCTTTATAACCAAAAATCCAAGTTGATAAATTAGCTCTACTGTCTTCATTTTTGATAAGACGTAAAACTTTTCTAGCTGTTGAAAGTGTATCTTTTCGGATTGGTTCTTTGATAGATGCTAAATCAGCAGCATATTTATCAATAAAGACTTTGTTCGAACTTGTTGAAGCAATAGTGTTTAACAATTCTACTAATTCATCACGTTCTGTTTTAATAGGGTTTAAATAAGCATTCCAAGCTGCCTTTTTACCTTCTAAAACTTCTTTTTTGATTGATTTTTCTAACTCTTCAATTTCTTCAGCTGAAGTAATATTATTTTCAATTGCCCACGTTTTCATTTTGGCTAAACAATCAAAATCAGCTTCCCAAGCTAAACGATCTGCATTTTTATATCTTTCGTGACTTCCAGAAGTAGAATGTCCTTGTGGTTGTGTTAATTCTTGAACGTGAATTAAAACAGGAACGTGTTCTTCTCTAGCAATTTTTGAAGCTTTTTGATACGTTTCAATTAAAGCTGGATAATCCCAACCTTTAACTCTTAATATTTCGTAACCATTATTATCTTCATCTCTTTGAAATCCTTTTAAAATTTCAGAAATATTTTCTTTTGTAGTTTGATATCTTGCGTGAACCGAAATTCCATATTCATCATCCCAAACACTCATTACCATTGGTACTTGTAAAACTCCAGCAGCATTTATTGTTTCAAAAAATAAACCTTCAGAAGTTGAAGCATTTCCTATTGTTCCCCAAGCAACTTCATTTCCATTTATTGAAAAGTTAGTTTTATTGGTAATTCCGTTTACGTTTCTATATATTTTTGAAGCTTGAGCTAATCCTAACAAACGAGGCATTTGTCCAGCAGTAGGAGAGATATCAGCACTTGAATTTTTTTGTAAAGTCAAGTTGTTCCAATTTCCATTTTCGTCTAAACTATGAGTTGCAAAGTGTCCACCCATTTGACGACCAGCACTCATAGGGTCATTTTCCAAATTGGTATGACCATATAAACCAGCAAAAAATTGTTCGATATTTAATGCACCAATTGCCATCATAAAAGTTTGATCACGATAATAACCAGAACGGAAATCACCATTTTTAAACGCTTTCGCTAAGGCTAATTGAGGAACTTCTTTTCCATCACCAAAAATTCCAAACTTAGCTTTTCCTGTTAGAACTTCTTTTCTACCAAGAAGACTACATTCTCTACTAGTAATAGCAATTTTTAAATCAGAAAGAACTTCTTGCTTGAAATCTTCGAATGAAATATTTTGTTTGGTTTTTGCTTCCATAAAGTATACAATTGGGTTTGGTACAAATTTAATAAATAGAATGAATATTTTACGCTTTTTGAAATAGTTTTTTAAACATAAAATAAATTATTCATAAAATATAGCTTTTTTGTTAAATATATGTGACAAAAAGTTACTTATATGTGATTATCTTTCAATAAATATAACTAAAACCATTTTCGGGTAAATAGAGAAATTAATGTTTTTGGACTTAATGTAACTACAAAACGTATTTTTTGACTATAATTTGGTTGATTTAGTTCAAAACCATTAGTTGACTGAACAGGAAAATATAATTCAAAGTAATCTGGCACAAGGTTTAAGCGAATTCCACTGTCATAAATAAATTTAGGTTTTATAGATTTGTTTTTAAACAACCCAACATCACTATATACTTCAATCCAATTCCAAATGTTAAAACTTCCATTAATAGTAGAAATCCATTGGTTTGCATATCTAGTATCAAACTTAGATTTAAAACCACCTTCTCCCATAACGTATTGTTGGCTAAATATTCCAGTTGACTCAGAACGACCTAATAAGCTATAATTGAATAAATAATCAGTAGGTCGATCCACTCCAAAACTAAAAAAATCTGAATTTGTGCTTCTATACATGAAAGTTCCAATATAAAAACGAAGGTTTATTCTTCTGTTGTCTTCAAAAAGCTTTCTATATTCAATTTCAGCGGCTATTTTTCCAAATGAATTTGCAATTTGTAAATCGGTGTGAAAGGAGTAATATTTTGTTATTTCTGACTGAATATTGTAATATCTAGCATTAAAAACAGAGTAATTATCTGTATTTGAATCAGTTGTGAAACTAGATTTTTCTCTATTTACATAGTATTGCGTTAATTGAATGTATTCATTTTTATTGTACCTAAAATTATTATCTCTAAACCTAAACTGAATAGTTGGAATAATTCTAGTATATAAAGCCTCTGGTGCATAATGAGAGGTTGATGCAGACATAGAATAGCGTATATTGTACAAACGGCCTTCACGAACATTTTGATTTACCATTCCGGAAATGCCTCCAACAATTTTTTGTGTATTAGATGAATATTCTGGAGAAATATCAAAAGTAAAAGGTTTGTTTAAGATGGAACGATTGTTGATTTTCATTCCAATTTTTATACCATCATATAAATTATATTCGGCCGTTGGAACATAAAAAATTTGATTGTAATATGGGTTTTCTAAATCTTTAAAAAAAGTAAATTTTAAGGGTCTATTATTGAAAATAAATCCATTTAATGAGTGCCAATTGTTTCTTAGATTAAATTCAGGTACTTCTGTTTTATAGTTTAAGACTAATTTGTCAATATTATTTCTTGGAATTACAAAAGTTGTATCTTTTTTTATATTTGTAAGCCATTTTTTGTAAACAATAGTGTCGTTACTTATACCATACAAAGGAATTGGTACATTGGTTAAAGTTTTGTTTTTAATTGAAACACTTATTGAATCCTTTTGTTTTTTAATAACGCCAAATTTAAAATCAATTAAATCTCTTTTATTAATTACTGTATTAAAAAACCAATCAATGTCTTTTTGTGCATTTTGATTTAAAATATATTCAAAGTCATATCTTGAGGTTTGTACACTATTATTCATATTCAAAAATTCAACTATACTTTTTTGAACTATATTATTTTCTAAATAAGAATCTAAATAACGTAAACTTAAACCTGCTCTATATTTTCCGGCTATCTGTTCGTTGAATTTAATTAAAGAATTTTTATCACTTCCTATTGGTTGATCCAAGTTTTTTCTAGCCATTAATAAATAAACATAATAAAATTGATCATTAAAATCTGTAGTAAGAATATTATAGCCTTTTAATAATTTTATTTTTGATAAACTTCCCATCATTTTGAATTTTGGATAGTGATAATCAATGTAATTCATTAAAATATACTGTTGAATTCCTTCTTCAATCCAATGGTCTTTTCTGTGGTTTATTAGGATTTTTTCTTTTAATAAATTATTCAAATAAGTCTTTAAAAAGCGCACTTCAAATATAAACTCATCTGGAAAAGGATTTATGAAAGAAGGTAATTGATTAACACCATAAAAAGGATTTTTATTATAATCATCGTTGGAAACAATAATTTTATTTTCTTTTGGGCTTCCAATTTGACTAGAAACATATTTAGTAACTTTATCAATAACTAAAGCTATTTCAATTTCAGATAAACGTTTGTCTTCAAAATTAGAAATTACTTCTACATTTTCATTTTTATAACTTTTGAATGAAACTGCATTAATTGGTTCTAAAATTAAAGAAACTGTTTGTCTTCTTTTTGCGGTTAGGGTGTGTTTTTTACTAGCTAAATCTTCAAACAACTCTTTTTGATTAAAATCACTAAAAACCTGATAATTTTTCGGAAATTCAATATCAATTTTATAATCGCTAACAGCATTCGAAATGTCATCTAAATTTTCATTACTTTGAGCTATAAATTGTTTGTTTTCATATCTTGGAATTGATAGAAACCAATCTTTTAGGTTTATTTTTCCATTATTATCAAAACCGTATTTTGTAAATTTTTCATTTGGAATTTTTACGATATAATTAAAAAGAAATTTCTGTTGAGAATTTGGTAATATGGGTTTGTTTAAACAAAGTTTTATAAGATCGACCCTTTCATCAAAATATTCCCATATAACTTGATTAAACTTTTCGTCTACTACAGCGTTTATTTTTGTAAATCCTCTATCTTCCTCTTTGGCTAAGTGAAAAACTCTTGAAAATTCATCTGAAAATCGTTTAGCTAGTGCAGAATTTTTTGAAGAAAAGGCATTATTCCAATCATTTAATAAAATTGAATGCAGTGTATCACTTGTGTTATTTGCATACAAAATTTCTTGTTGAATGTATAAAAGGTGTTTTTCAGTATCAACTTTTACATTCAAATTTATACTATGTTGAGCCCAAACATTAGTTTGAAGCAATAGTATGATTAGTATGAAACGAAATGTTTTCAAATTTTAGCAATTTTTTGAGTGTAAATATAGCAAAATCAATAGTTAAGAAGCACTATATGCTCAATATTTTTATTATAAATTAATATTAGTTTAACGATGATTTCTTTTCATTCGCTATTAAAAGGTTATCTTTGAAAAAAAAAATATTATGTCAAAAAAAATACTCTTAATTTTTTCACTTTTTATTTCAAATTTTATTTTTTCACAAATAGTTATAAATGAAGTAGATGGTGATAATCCTAGTACTGATTTTTACGAATTTATAGAATTGAAATCAAGCACGCCAAACTTATCTCTAGATGGGTATGTGTTGGTTTTTTATAATGCAGGTAGTTCTGCACCTTATTCAGGAATTTCAAGCTATTACACTTTTGATCTAGATGGTTATGTAACGGATATAAATGGAATTGTACATGTTGGAAATACTCAAGTGTCTCCAGCTCCTGCAGGAAACATTCCAAATAACACCATTCAAAATGGTCCAGATGTAGTGGCACTATATTTAGGAAGCGATACAGATTTTCCATTTTTCACAGCAGCTACTAATGTTAATTTAATTGATGCAGTAGCTTATACCAATAATGCATCTAATTATCCTACTGCTTTAATGAATATTTTAGGAATAACTATTTGTTCTGCAGATATTGAAAATGCGACTTCTACATCAAAGTCAGTTCAAAGAAAAAACGATGGTACTTATGAAGTAAAAATTCCAACTCCAGGAGCAAATAATGATGGCTCAGGGATTCCTATAACAAGAATAAATATAACTACATCTTCAGCCGAAGTTGATGAAGCAACTAGTTTAACAATAACTTTTACTGCAAATTTGGCAATCTCTGGAAGCGATTTAAGTTTTACCTATGTTTTAGATAATGGAAGTTTTAATTCAAGTGATTTTACAGGAGATTTAAATGTAATTATTCCAGTCGGACAAACAACAGTTGTTAAAACAATACAATTGTTAAACGATGGAGTTAATGAAGATGATGAAACATTAAATATATATGTAGCCACTGTTCCTACGGGCTATATGATGAACCGAAATAACGTTAAAGTAAGAGTTCATGATGCAAATTTTATTGTACAACCTTGGGGAACACCTTTGAATCCAACTTTTGGAATTGTATCAAGTACAGCTCCAGCTGGATATTATAGTACAATTAATGGTTTATCTGGAACTACATTAAAACAAGCTTTGCAAGATATTATTGCCAATCCAAGTGTTGTACATGCTCAAAATTATGGTGATGTAGAAACTATATTAAAAGTTAGTGATATTAACCCATTAAACAGTAGTCAAGTTTGGTTAATGTATGTGGAACAATCACGTTCAAAATTAGATTATCAAACGAGTAACTATAATATTGGGGTTTGGAACAGAGAACATATTTTTGCACAATCTAGAGGTGGTTTTCAAGATGGAACTTCTTCCACAGCAGACGGAATTGATATTTGGTTGCCAACAAATGCAAATGATTTATTGACAGGTCATGGTGATGCGCATCATATTAGAGCAGAAGATGGTTCAGAAAACAGTTTTCGTAGCAATAAAAATTTTGGAAATGTAAATACTTCTACAATGTATGCTGGACCAACTGGTACATTAGGTTCGTGGAAAGGTGATGTAGCAAGAGCGTTAATGTATATGGATGTAAGATATAATGCTTTAAATGTTGTTAACGGTGATGTTTCAGAATCACCAACAGGTTATATTGGAGATTTAGCTACATTGTTACAATGGCACCAACAAGATCCACCAGATGATTTTGAAATGAATAGAAATAATTATATCTATACATGGCAAATTAATAGAAACCCATTTATTGATAATCCAGATTTAGCGAGTTATATTTTTGGAAGTAATGTGGGACAACCTTATACTTTAGGAAACGATAATTTTGTAGCTTCAAAAGTTGTGGTTTATCCAAATCCAACAACAGATTATATTATAATTGCTGGAATTGAATCTGAAGCTAAAGCTGAAGTTTTCTCAATCACTGGACAAAAGATAAAAGAAGTTAAATTTACAAATGAAGTTACACTTTCATTAAATGATGTAACGGCTGGAGTTTATTTGGTTAAGGTTTCAAATGAAAACTCAAGTATTATTAAAAAGATTATTGTTAGATAGTTAGATTTTTAAAATAAGTCATAAAAAAAAGTCCTTCGTTTTGAAGGACTTTTTTGTTTTATTAAAAGTTAGGAGACAAATTATATTTCTTATAGAAAGTATCTAAAGCCTCTAAAACTTGATCTTCATTATCTACAATCTGAATCAAATTTAAATCATCTGGACTAACTGTTTTAAACTTTTCAATTAACATAGTTTTTACCCAATCCATTAAACCGGACCAAAACTCTGTACCTACTAAAATAATTGGAAATTTAGCGATTTTCTTAGTTTGGATTAAAGTGATTGCTTCAAACAATTCATCTAATGTTCCAAATCCACCAGGCATTACTACAAAACCTTGTGAGTATTTTACAAACATTACTTTTCTAACGAAGAAGTAATCAAAATTTAAGTTTTTATCTCTATCAATATAAGGATTAAAATGTTGTTCAAAAGGTAATTCAATATTTAAACCTACTGAAGTTCCACCACCAAAATGAGCTCCTTTATTTCCGGCTTCCATTATTCCTGGACCACCACCTGTAATTACTCCATAACCTCCTTTACTTATTTTGTAGGCAATTTTTTCGGCTAATAAATAATTTGGATCATCTGATTTTGTTCTAGCTGAACCAAAAATAGATACGCAAGGACCAATTCTTCCCATTGCTTCGTATCCATTTACGAATTCGGACATAATTTTAAAAATTGCCCAAGAATCGTTAGTTCTTATTTCATTCCAAGTCTTTTGCTTTAGTTTTTCTTGTATTCTTTGATCGTCATTTTCGTATTGATCTGTTGACATATTCTTTTCTTTTATAATTAAACAAACATGCTAAATTAATTCTTTTTTCAAGAATTGCGCTGTGTAACTTTTTTTATTTTTTACAATTTCTTCTGGTGTTCCTTTTGCAACTAATTGTCCACCGCCTTTTCCACCTTCATAACCAATATCAATTACATAATCGGCAAGTTTGACTACGTCTAAATTATGTTCAATAATTACAACAGTATTTCCTCTGTCAACTAATTCATTTAAAACACCCATTAATACTCTAATGTCTTCAAAATGCAATCCTGTTGTAGGTTCATCCAAAATATAAAAAGTATTTCCTGTGTCTTTTTTAGATAATTCTGAAGCTAATTTAATACGTTGTGCTTCACCACCAGAAAGTGTCGTACTTTGTTGTCCTAATGTAATATAACCTAATCCAACATCTTGAATGGTTTTTACTTTTCTATATATTTTTGGAATCAATTCAAAAAAATCAACCGCTTCATCAACTGTCATATTCAACACATCTGAAATTGATTTTCCTTTGTAACGAATTTCTAAAGTTTCCCTATTAAAACGTTTTCCCTGACAAGTTTCGCATTCTACATAAACATCAGGCAAGAAACTCATTTCAATAGTTCTAACTCCAGAACCTTCACATGTATCACATCTTCCACCTTTAACATTAAAACTAAAACGACCAGCTTTGTAACCACGAATCATGGCTTCTGGTGTCATGGTGTAAAGTTTTCTAATTTCAGAAAACACATCAGTATAAGTGGCTGGATTACTTCTTGGAGTTCGACCAATCGGACTTTGATCAATCTCAATTACTTTATCTATATGTTGAAGTCCTTCAATCTTTTTGTAAGGTTGTGGTTTTTTTACACCATTAAAAAAGTGAGCATTTAAAATAGGGTAGAGTGTTCCGTTAATCAAAGTAGATTTTCCTGAACCTGAAACTCCAGTAACGCAAATCATTTGGCCTAATGGAAATTCAACCGTAACATTTTTTAAATTATTTCCTGTTGCACCAGATAGTTTTAAGATTTTTCCGTTTCCTTTTCTTCTTTCCGTTGGAACTTCTATTTTCATTTTACCACTCATGTATTGAGCAGTTATGGTATTTTCTTTTAATAATTCTTTTGGTGTTCCTTCGCTTATTATTCTTCCACCAAATCTTCCTGCTTTTGGACCAATGTCAATTACGTAATCAGCACGTTCAATCATGTCTTTGTCGTGTTCTACAACTATGACTGAATTTCCTATATCACGTAAGTTTTCTAAAGATTTTATAAGCCTTTCATTATCTCTTTGATGTAAACCAATGCTAGGTTCATCTAAAATATACAATACTCCAACTAATTGTGAACCAATTTGTGTTGCCAATCGAATTCGTTGTGCTTCACCACCAGAAAGTGATTTTGAACTTCTGTTTATGGTCAAATAATTCAATCCAACATCTAATAAAAATTGCAAACGAGCTTCAATTTCTTTGATAACTTCAACAGCGATTGCATTTTGTTTTTCGGATAAATATTGCGGTAATTCTTTGAACCAATCAAATAATTCATTGATATCCATGTGAACTAACTCACCGATATTTTTTTCGTTAATTTTAAAATAAAGTGATTCTTTACGTAAACGACTTCCTTCACAAGCTGGACAATCATTTTCGTCCATGAATTCCTTTGCCCAACGTTTTAAAGAAGCTGTGTTGCTTTCTTCATATTGATTTTTAATAAAATTTGAAATTCCTTCAAAATCAATTTTATAGTCTTTGGTAATTCCCATTACTTTTGAAACTACTTCGAACTTTTCATTTCCACCATTCAAAATCATATTCATAGCTTCTTGAGGAATAGTTTCAATAGCATCAGAAAGTTTGAACTCATATTTATGAGCAATAAGTTCTAATTGTTTGAAAATCCAAGTCGATTTCATTTCACCTAATGGAGCAAAACCACCAGCTTTTATGGATAATTTTGGATTTGGAACAATTTTTTTCAAATTAATTTCATTCACAACACCAAGACCGTTACAGTTTTCACAAGCACCTTTTGGAGAATTGAATGAAAAATTATTTGGCTCTGGATTTGGATAAGAAATACCAGAAGATGGGCACATTAAATTACGACTAAAGTATCGTACTTCTTGACTTTCTTGTTCAATAACCATTAAAATATCATCACCGTGATACATGGCTGTTCTGATAGTTTCAGTCAAACGTTTATCAGTGTCTTCTGTTTCGTCAATTGCCATTCTATCAATAACGATTTCGATATCATGCATTTTATAACGATCGACTTTCATTCCGACATCTAAATCACGAATTGTTCCATCAACTCTAACTTTTAAGAAACCTTGTTTAGCAATTTGTTCAAAAAGTTCGCGATAATGACCTTTACGAGAACGTACTACTGGAGCTAAAATATTGATTCGTTTACCATTGAAATCATTAAGAATCAATTCCTTAATTTGTTCATCAGAATAGGAAACCATTTTTTCTCCCGTATTGTAACTATAAGCATCACCAGCTCTAGCGTACAAAAGACGTAGAAAATCATATATTTCAGTAATCGTTCCAACGGTTGAGCGTGGACTTTTACTAGTAGTTTTTTGTTCGATGGCAATAACCGGAGAAAGTCCGTCAATTTTGTCGACATCTGGACGTTCTAAACCACCTAAAAATTGGCGTGCATAAGCAGAAAAGGTTTCAATGTACCTTCTTTGTCCTTCAGCATAAATAGTATCAAAGGCTAATGATGATTTTCCTGAACCTGAAACACCAGTGATTACCACCAGTTTTTCTCTTGGAATTATTACATCTATATTTTTTAAATTATGGACACGAGCTCCAATAATTTCGATAGTTTCTTCTGTTTTCAACATAATTTTTGGCAAAAAGCAAAGATACTATTTTTAAAGAGAAATTTTGAATAACATATTATAGAATTTAGTTAAGATTTTCTATTTTTGAATAAAAAATTATAGAATATGAAGTTACTAGGAATAGGTTCAAGAATAAAGCATAACGAATATGGTGTAGGAGTTGTTACAAACGTTTCTCCAAAATTTTATTGGGTAACTTTTATCGAAAATGGATTAGAAACTATAGAATTAGATTCTGAACTTGAAGTTATTGAAGCTTTAGAAGACGAAGTAGATTCAGTTAGTTTTTTTGAAGTAGAAAAAGCTCTAAAAAATTTGTTAGAAAAATATAGTGACATTGGACCTAAAGTCTCTATTGCTGACAAATGGAAAGGTGGAAAAATACTTTTAGAACCAGGAACGCAAACTCAAAATAAAGAAATTCCGATTGATACTTTTTTTAACAAAATTGTAATGGTTAGAGATCGATTACGTGTTATGGAACAAAAAATAAATTCAAGTAATTTAGAATCTTCAGAAAAAATTGAATTACAGCAATACATTACAAGATGTTATGGAAGTTTAACTACTTTTAATGTCTTATTTAAAAATTCTAGTGACTTTTTTGTGGGAGAAAAATCGAAATAATGTACCAAGTCTTTCTGAGTGTTAATTTAGAAAGACTTTTTTTATTCAATAATCATTTCTTTTAATTTTTCTCGATACTTTACAAGTACAAATTGTTTAGAAACAAAACCAATAAATTTTCCGTTTTTTAAAATAGGAAGAATAGTTGAACCACTGTTTTCAAACTTTTCCATGACTGTTTCCATAGTCTCATCATAAAAAATGATTTCTTTTGGCTGTTGCATTACTTCATTTATCGTAGTGTATTTTATTTTAAATGGAGAAAATATATACTTCCTAACGTTATCTAAATAAATTAGTCCTTCTAACTCTTCTTTATTATTCAAAACAGGAAATACAAATTGATCAGTTTGCTGAATTTTTTCAATTAATTCCTCTAGATTTGGAGTAATTGAAATAGTTATGTAATCTGTTTGTATAAGTTTTGATAATTCTAAAGAAGTCAATATGTTTTTGTCTTTGTTATCTGTAAAAACTTCTCCTTTGTCTGCTAAATGTTTAATGTCAAATGAATAAGGTTCAAAACGTTTGGAAATAGCATAACTTACAGAAGAAACAATCATTAAAGGAACCATTAATTCATAACCACTTGTTATTTCAGCAATCAAGAAAATAGCTGTTAACGGTGCGTGAAATAAGCCACTTAAAACTCCAGCCATTCCAACTAAAGTGAAATTTGTAATAGGTAATTTGGCTAGTCCAATTAAATTCACAAAATAGGCTAATACAAATCCTAAATAAGAACCCACAAATAGAGAAGGAGCAAAGTTTCCTCCATTTCCACCAGAACCTAATGTTAGTCCAGTTGCAAAAACTTTAACCATCATTGTTGCTCCAACGAAGAATAATAAAATCCATTTGTTGTCTCCAAAACCATGTAGTAATGTGTTTTCTAATATTTTTTCGGGATGATTATCTGCAATGGTTTTAATACTGGCATATCCTTCACCAAAAAGTGTTGGAAATAAGAAAATTAATATCGCCAATAATCCTGCACCAAATAAGGCTTTTTGATATATTCCCAATTTACTTTTACCAAAATAGTTTTCAATTTTTCTAAAATTACGAGCATAATAAATGGAGACTAATCCCGATAATAAACCCAATAAAACATAAAAATGAATGTTATGATAATCAAAGCTTTGTACGTTTTTAAAAGAAATTAAAATATCTTCATCTAATACAATTGTTGAAATTAATGCTCCAGTTGCAGCACTAATCATAATCGGAATAAAAGCGGTGATACTTATTTCTGCTAAAACGACTTCAATCGCAAATAGAACTCCAGCAATTGGAGCGTTAAATGCAGCTGCAATTCCGGCTGCTACACCACAAGCTAATAATAAACTTCTATCTTTATAACTTAATCTATAATTTTGAGCATAGTTGCTACCAAAAGCAGCACCAGTAACTGTAATTGGTGACTCTAATCCGGCACTTCCTCCTAAACCAACAGTTAAGGAACTGGTTATAATTTGCGAATACAATTGTTTTTTTGGAAGAATTCCATCTTTTTTTGCAACTGCATACATGATGTGTGAAGTTCCTTTTTGAATGCTTCCGTCTAGGAATTTTTTTACTACAAAAACAGTTAAAATAATTCCAATGACAGGTAAAATACTATTACTGTAAGGTAAATGAAGATAACCGTCTAAATATTGTGAAAATTGATAAACTTTGTGAGCAAAAGCTTTAAGAATTATTACTGCTAAAGCCGAAGAAATTCCAACCAAGACACAAGAAAAGTAGATAAATTGTCTAGGCGTTAAAAATGTTTTTAAAAGAAAAATAAATCGCTCTAATCGCTTAAAGTTTTTACTTATAAATCGAAAAAAAGGATTGACTTTTTTCGTGGACATTCTTTTGTTTTTTGAATTCTTGCGAAATTACCATTTTTGAATGGAATGTGAAAGATTTTTAGAGTAAACGTATCGCTTCTTTTTGACTTAATGGTTTTAAGTTGGTTGATTCAACATATTGTTTGACACCATTTGGATTGAAACGACTATAATCACGCAAAGCCCAACCGATTGCTTTTTGGATAAAAAACTCTTTAGAATGCTTGTGTTTTTCACATTCAGCTTTCAATAAATCGAAATTAGTATTTTCTTTATAGCTCAATTGAAATATTATTGCACTTCGATTTAACCACATGTTTTCTGAATTGGAAAAACGTTCAATAACTTTTAGCATTTCCTCTGGAAATTGTTCTAAATAACCACCAACTAAATATTTGGCAATAAAATCAACAGTGTCCCACCAAGAATTAGTAATTACTAGGTTTTCAATTAGTTTTATATCTTCAAGAATAAAATTCTTTTTAATTTCTTTTTGGATTAAATCAATGGCACAATGATGAAATTCTCGTTCTTTTTCTTGAAATAATTCCCAAGTAATAGTTCTGTAATTTGATTTGATTTCTGGTTTATGTTTTAAGTAAACTGATTTAAAAATAGTTCTTCGTTGTACAGTTTTAATTCCCAAACACGAAAAATTGTTTTTTAAATAATTTTCCATAGGAATTGCCATTTCACGATTGGAATTTTTATGCAATTCAAATTTAAGTTCTTCTACAAAAGGCATATTTATATTTAACACAGATTAGCACAAATTTACACAAATTAAATAGTATGATAGAATTAGCTCAAAAAATACAGTTATGAAATTTTCGGATAAAAAAAAATCTGTGATAATTTGTGTAAATCTGTGTAAAAATTAATTTAGTTCAATCAATTTTTCTTTTACATGATTTCGTAATTCTTCAAAAAACAAAGTAAATTCATTTTCAAAATCATCATAAAACGATTCTAACTCTTCTACTGAAAATTGCATTTTAGATTTGAATTTTGTTCGATAATCCATTTGAAATAAAATCTTTGAAATACCTTCAATTGTAGCATAACTTTCCAACCAATTTTGCTCAATCATTATAGGAAGAATTCGTTGTGTTTTTGGTGTTAAAGCTTCAAAATTATCTTCAAGAGATTGGTAAAAACGAAAAACAAAACTAGTTAAAGATTCATCCGAATATTTTGTCCAATTCTTAGCTAAAAAATGATCATATAAAATATCTACAATCACACCAGAATAATGTCCATAACGTTCATGAAGTCTGTGTTTGCTGATTCTAAACGTTTTATTTGCATCTGTGAATGTATCAATATAACGGTGTAAAATAATTCCTTTTTTAATTTCTTCTGGATACTCCAAATAATCGTTTCCACGAATTCCATCAGCCATAAAATTGCCAATTTTTATAAAATCGTTATTGTCTGAAAGGTAAATGTGGGCTAGGAAATTCATTAAATAGGTTAAAAAGTTAAAAGGTTAAAAGGTTAAAAGGTTAAAAGGTTAAAAGGTTAA